>JAEEGK010004072.1_pt1 | contig 36081 bp, 22 predicted proteins | sample 8958771 | NCBI WGS metagenome assembly JAEEGK01 (sample SAMN16246547, study PRJNA631951) | gut metagenome | biome: gut microbiome; feature: rumen; material: SC-attached | host: Bos | place: Iran: Karaj | collected 2018-10 | reverse complement strand
TAAACCGATGATTAACCAAATCCCATGGTTCATCGGATGTAGAGATGAAGCACTTAAAACTTATTGCAATAGACATCAAATCTTAGTGGAATCTTATTCGCCTTTAGGCACTGGTAGAATCATTGATAAGAAAGACATTGTTAAAATGGCTGAAAAGTATCATGTTACACCAGCCCAACTATGCATTAGATTCGCTCTTCAAGATGTAGACATCACTCTTCCTAAGACAACACATAAAGAAAGAATGATTGAAAACGCTCAAGTTGATTTTGAAATTAAAGAAGAGGATATGGAAATCCTTAGAAAGCTTTAATTAAAGCGTATTCAAAAAAATCTATTTAACATTTAGATATTAAAGCAAGATAATTGTTGTCGGGTTTTATGATACCGACACTTGTTATTTCACTTATTACATTCATCACGATAGTCATATCGTTATTCTTATTTCCAAAAATTAAGATTAAGAATTTTTCTATACACGCTTATTGGGTTATTGCTCTTATTGGTGCGTTGATTTTAATTTGCTCAACACTTGTTCCTATAAAAGAAGTTTATAAGCAATTAACTGCGGACACTGCTATCAATCCTTTGAAAATTTTGGTCTTATTTTTCTCAATGACTTTTATCTCAATCTTATTAGATGTGTTTGAGTTATTTAGATTCCTTGCATCAGTCGCTGCTAAAAGATCAAAAAGCCAATATGTTTTATTCTTTTCTTTCTATTTCTTGGTCGCAGCCTTAACAATCTTTACATCAAATGATGTTGTCATTTTAACGTTTACACCATTTATTTGTTTCTTCTGTAAACGCATGAAGATAAATCCGATTCCGTATTTGATGAGCGAGTTCGCTGCGGCAAACACTTGGTCACTGCTCTTTATAATTGGTAATCCTACAAACATCTTTTTAGGAACATCTGCAGGCATTTCATTTATTGATTATGTGAAAGTTATGGCTCTTCCAACTATCGCTGCAGGAACAATTGAATTACTTGTGATTTTCTTAGTGTTTAGGCATAAATTGTCGGAAAAAATAGGGGAAATTGATATTGAAACAGAAAAAATCGAGAATAAAGTAATGCTATTTAATGGGGTGGCTCATTTACTTATTTGTCTTGTATTTTTAGTTATTGCAAATTACATCAAACTTGAAATGTGGCTTATATCTTTAATCTGCGCATCTTCGCTTCTTGTTTCAACTTTATTTATAGCTTTAGTAACAAGAAAAGATTTTTGTTTTATATCTCAAGCAGGAAAAAGACTTCCATATCCTCTTATCCCGTTTTTCTTATCAATGTTCATTATTGTTGTGGCATTTAACTACCAAGGAATCTCTTCTCAGATAGCTTCAATTTTAGGAAACAGTAACACTGTTTGGGTGTATGGATTTACATCATTGATGATGAGTAACGTAATCAACAACATTCCAATGAGTATTTTATATACGGGACTTTGTTCTCACTTAGATGCAGCAATTTACTTAAAAGGAGTTTATGCCTCGATTATTGGTAGCAACATCGGAGCATTCCTTACTCCAATTGGAGCTTTAGCAGGAATCATGTTCCTTGATATTATTAACAAACACGAAGTTAAGTTCTCTTTTACTCAGTTTGTTGAATATGGCAGCATAATCGCTATTCCAACAATCTCAATCGCTCTATTAGTTTTATTCTTGATTTAGATTATTTGAATATTTAATTAAAGTATTTTGTGTTTGCTTCATTAAAATAATGAATTCTTTCAAAAGTTAGATATTATTGTTTATATGAAGAAAAAAGCGTTTTTAATTTCAACACTTCTTACTACTGTTTCTTTAATAACGGCAATTTTAATTAAACCTACTTTTTCTAAAATTCAAAGTGTTAACTCTCAACAAAATTCATATGTTTTTACTTTTGATAACACTAACAATGGTTTTTTGCCAGCATCAACAGGCTCAGGACAAAGCAATGATAGTAACTGTCCAAGAACCACAAATAATAACCCAATTAATTTTGTTTATACCAATAGCTACAAATATGCAAATTACGCCATAAGAATGTATAAAAACAGTGGCACTTTAGCTAATATTACACCATTTACAGGATTACGTTCCGTCGTTATTAACATACCATCTGGTAAAGTTTCAATTGCGTTTGGTTCAACATATGGATCTTATGGAGAGGCCATTTCAGTAAATAGTGGGGTTAGATACGAAATTGATTCTAAACCTTATTTCAAGATTTTTGCAGGTGACTCCACCGCTTATGTTAACTCTATAAAAGTTGAATATATTTGTGATGGATCAGGTTCATTAGAACCGCTTATGGATCATATTCATCACGGTTATCACTATCTAGCAAAAGAGCCTACTATCGAAAAACCAGGAAACCTTGAATTCTATGCATGTGAAGAATGTAATTATGTTTCTTTAGTCAAAGAAGATGACGGGGAATATGTTGATTCTATACTTTCATATGATCTTCCAAGTGATCACGTTGCCTACGTTGCACCGCTTTACAAACAAAGAAATGATTTACTTAGAAAACCTGCACAATTTGACTATCCAATCGCAGTTAATTTAGAAGTTCCGTCAACGGATTACCCTGCTGATAATACTGGAACAAATGATGCTTCCACCATTATTCAAAATGCTCTTGATTATATTGAAAATATTGGAGGCGGAACAGTTTATATTGCAAGTGGTAAGTATTTACTTAATAACAGAATTACTATTCCAAATAGAGTCACGTTAGTTGGAGAATTTAATGGAGTTAATTCAAGTAATTATGGCACAGTATTACTATGTAATAAATCTTATTCTGAAAGTGATTCTATTTTAAACAACACTCAGATTTACTTGTCATCAAATGCTGGCATAAATGGATTTACTTTCTATTATCCAAATCAAAATGTGGCAAACGTTAGAGAATATGGCTACACCATTTATGCGTACGATAATCTCAACGCTTCAATGGCTAATTTATTCTTTATCAATTCTTATAAGGGAATTGCTGTAAATGGTCCAACCGAAGGTATGGGCGAGCTTGTAAATATTGAAAATATCTATGGCACATTCTTGTGTGAAGGTATTTCAGGATACGCTCAATCAGATGTTGGTTATTGGAATAACATCAACATGTCTCCTTCATATTATGAAAATGCATTAAGTGAGTATCGTTGCCAAAATGTAGCGGATTTATATAAATACACTCGCACCCATTTAACTGGTATGAAGTTAGGAGATTTAGATGATTTCTGCTTCAACAAAATTCATATTGATAATGCTGAATATGGAATTTACTTCCCGGCTGAATGTAAAAGACCACTTCAAGCTTTCTGGGGAATATTAGACGATGTTCATCTTACTAACTGTGTTACAGGTGTATACGCTGAACGTATTTTCAAAAGCGGAGCTGCATTATTTGCACATTCATCTTTAGGTAAAGTAATTAATAATGCATATGAAGGTCGTATAAAACTTTCAAAGTGCGATTATACTGAGCTTTTAGGAAACGGAGATACAATGATTGAAAAAGGCTCCGAAACCTATGAACCTGTTCCAACATATGATGATACAAATACTTTCAATATTCCAAATCGTCTTTACTACATTGATGATTTAGATGATACAGGCATCACAGATGTAAGCGCCCAACTCCAACAAGAAATTAATAAGTGTAGTCTAGGAGGCTTAATTGTTCTTAAAAACGGAACATATAGACTTGATAATCCTATTACAGTTCCTGCCAACACAATGCTTACTTCATTTGCAAACTCATTCAGTAGATCTATTTTCAATGAAGCAAAATATTATCTTGTAAAATTCATCTCTTATAGTAACGATTCATGCGTAAAACTATCGGATTTCTCAGGAATTCAGGGTATTCGTATCTATAATGTCTATAAAGATCCAGACACTGCATATGACACTTTAACTTCAGCTAACACCGACCCATTTGTGGCAGTCAAAGCAATCGGAAATAACTGTTTTGCAATAAACGTAGAAACCACATATACATTTAATGGTTTTGATTTTTCAAATTCCTCTAATCACTACATTAAGTATTGTTATGGATGTGCATATGACACCTTAATAAAAGTTGGCAGTTCCGGAAAAACTATAGCTTGTTTAAACAACTTAAACTTCTTAGCGAGAAACTGTCTCCATAACTTTGCTCAAGAAAATTTAACAGCCATAAATAAATATTATGATTTTGAATTAGAGAGCAAAGATGAGGAACACTACAAAGTATTAGATATAACTAGAACCTACACCACCTTAATCAAAGTTAATAATTCAAATGAACTCGTATTAAATTGCTTTGGTTATGGCATTAAATGCTTAATTGATTCCACTAATTCAACTTTATTTGCACTCAATACATCTTTAGACAATCTAAAAGACAATAATTATGTTTATATTATTAACGGAGGTTCTGCCAAGATTGTTAATACGTTCAGAGTCTTTGGTAAATCATTCAACTTAATCTCTGGTTCGTTAGAAATATACGCTCGATACGATTTTAATAATAGACGTGAAAAGTATTATAACTCCTCTTCATCCTCTAATGATGACCCAGTCCCATTTAATGAGGGATTAGAAGAAGAGATCTTAACGAGATGCGAAACTAACACAGGCGTTAATGGAGCCTCAAGAAACTCAACATACAAAAAGGAAGGCTCTTACTCTTGGAGAGCAAGTAGCCAAACAAACCCAGCAATTTCCTATACTTTTTCAAGTATAAATATTTCTTCATATATGAAGAAAGGTTACTTAAGATTCTATCTTTATTGCGCAAATATTAGCAAAAAAGGAAGTGAATCACTCATTGAACTTACTTCAGGCGGAACATGTGATGTTGATGAAATTACTGTTAATATAATGGATCAAATTAAGATAACTGGATGGAACGAGATTGTCATTAAATTATCCGATATGGAAAATGGCCCAGGTTCATTTAATCCAAGTGCTCTTAATTACTTCCGTTTCTACGTATTAGATTCAAATTGTTATTACTATTTAGACTACATTTCCTTCTATCACGAAGCAACTCCCACAAATCAAATTGTTATTAATGATTGCGAAACCACCAATAACACTAATGGTGTATCAAATTCTGATTATAGAGTTGAAGGTGAATATAGTTGGAAGGCAAATGATTCAGTTAATGCCGTCTTCGCTTGTACTTTTAGTGCTAAAGACATTAGTTCATACATGTCTAATGGATATCTAGATTTCTATCTTTACGTTCCACATCTATCAATGCTTGGAGACATTGTGTATGTTGAATTAACTTCTGGCGGAAATTGTGATTTAAATGAAATCACTTGTAGTGTAAAAGAATTTATTACTGAAGATGGTTGGAATCATGTTCATATGCCTCTTGTGAACTTCTATCAAGGATCAACTGATCCATTTAATCCAAATGCATGTAACTTCTTTAGATTATATACGCTGAACTCTACAACCAACTTATATCTAGATAATGTTAAAATAGTCAAATAAAAATGCCCGACAACCTACGGGCATTTTTAATGATTCAGACCTTTTAAATAATAATCAGGGTAATTCTCTTTATTGATATGCTCATCAAATTTTGACATTGAATATAAAATCATTACCAACAAAACAATCGGAAGAACAAACACAAATAGCAAAGCGACGAAGATATATTTAAGCCACACAAAGTAAAATGGAATAAATATTAATGCAACTAATGCTAAAGGAATTAAAACTCCTAGAAGTGACCAGCCTAATGTCTTTACATAGAAGAATGTTCCATTTTTAAGTAACTGTCCAAACTTAGATTCATAGATGTTATTAAGTAACAACATCCATAAATAAATTGGGAAGAAAACAAAAGCAAATAATGCTAACGGAAAAAGCGAAACTACTGGCACTGTAAAGATTGAATAAATGAAGAAACTTAACAAGTAAATAAGACCCCAAATTACTGAAAAAAGTATGTTATTCCCAGCATTTTCTTTAATTCCATGCGCAAAATCATGCATGAAAAATATACCTTCTCCCCATATAAAATTTCTTAAAACATGAATGACTCCGGTCACGCCTATAACTATAGGCAAGAAAAGAAGCACGACACCAATGTTATAGAAATAAAAAAATAGTAGTTGTGTTTGTTCAATTGCTTCAGTTGCTTTTTGCATAATTGCAACATAATAAAAGTCCATAAATAAACAAAATCCAATAAGAGGGAGCGAAAAAGCAAAAAGCAAAAGTCCAGATTTAAGTAGCACTAAATAATTCATTTTAAAGCAATCTCCAAATTGAGCTTTTCTGGTTCTTGGAAGCATTGCTTTTGAATATTCGACTTTACTTACTTTCTGTTTCATTTGGTAAATCTATTCTTAACTTAGAAACTATTTCATTATCTGTTTTTAAAAAATCAATTGGAGAGTATTCGCCAATAATCTTGCCTTCATTCATTACAAAAATTGAGTCAGCTAATGAAACCGCGTCTGTAATATTGTGAGAAACATAAACACAAGTTGCGTTAGTCTCTTTTAAAAGGGATTTAATATAGTGCCTTATTTCTTCAGAAGTTTGTTTATCTAAGTTTGATAAAGGCTCATCCATAAGAACGATTTCAGGTTTCTTAGCAAATGCACGAGCGATAGCGACTCTTTGTTGTTGACCAATTGATAAGAACTTTGGTTTTCTTGTAAGCAAAAAATCTATCTCAAGCTTAGTAGCGAGCTCCTTAACTCTATTATCAATTTGATCTCTTGGATATTTTAAAAGTTTAAGAGGATAAGCAATGTTATCGTAGACAGTTAAATGAGGATAAAGAACAATTTGTTGGTTAACATACGAAATATTGCGTTTTTGAACCGCTATATCTTTGATATTTGTGTCATTAAGATATATTTCTCCATCGAAAAGAATCTGGCCTGTAATCGCGTTTAAAATAGAAGACTTACCGCAGCCAGAAAATCCCACTAATACATTTATCTTTTTATCATGAAAAGAGAAAGAAATGTCATCGACAGCGGTGACAATTTCTTTTCTATTCTGATAATAAATTGATACGTTTTGAAACTTAATTTCGCTCATTAGTAAACTGATATTGTAAATGAAGAGGTAATGCTCATTTCATTATAAGAAGCTTCAACAACACATTTAGTTGTTCCTACTGATAAAGTAGTAACATTTAAACCTTCAATTGAAATGATTCCTTCTACTTCATAAGTATAATGTAAAGTTGGATTAGATACTATTTGGTTTCCGTATTTTACCGACAAAGGAATAATATATTCATCTCCTAGAGCGATGTTATAGCTAGTTTTAGGCATCACAATTTGTAGACTATCTTTAGCCTCATCTAACGAAACTGTAACAAAAACAGTGAAACGATCTTTACCACCACTGATAGTTATTGTGCTTTCTCCTTGAGCAATTGCAGTAACTAATCCTTCATGGCTAACTGTCGCAACTTGCTCATTGCTAGATTGGCAAATTATTATGGTTTTATTAAGAATATTAATAGGAATTTGATACGTTTCGCCTTCAACTAAGGAAACTTCGGTTACCGAAACATCAATGTAGTGAACTTCTGGAGTTTGCTCTTCACCACCAGATTTATTCTTTTTATTACATCCTACTAGAAGGAATGGAATTAATAAGATGGATAATAATAACTTTTTCATTCTCTTTCCTCCTATTCAAATAATGCATCAACATTAATTACTGCATCACCTTCAGAGGCTCTTGTAATTGCAAAGTAACCAATATATGTTTTAAAGATTTCTTTATCTTCTTCTTTTTCTTTTTCACTTAACTCAGATTTCGTAAGAGTAATTTTTAAATAAATGATAGATAAATATTCTCTCATTATTCTAGCTTTTAAAGTGTTGTAAAAGTCAGGATTTGATTCTTTGTATGAATCTATTTTCTCCATTGCATCTTTAATAAGCTTAGTTAAATATCTAAGAACTGAATATGGATAAATTCTTGTATTAGCTATATCAGCGTAAATTCCACCGCCATGAGCCGTTTCAGTGTGGTATGCTGCTAAACGATCTCTAATAGTCTGATAAATTTCATAAATATCATCGCCTGCTTCTCGGTAATAATGCTTACAGAAATCTTTTACTAGCTCCTCGTAATCATTATCGATATCCCACATTAATTTACTTTCAACATATTCACGCATACTAGCAAAACATGATGTGTTTGTATCGGTCGCTCCTTGTGTATACATGTAAGAAACACCTTGTTCATATGCGGTTTGATACATAGCTTTTACTGAAGAAAAATTGTAGAAATTCGCGAAATAATGTCTGAAATTAGTGTCATAGTAATAGATCATTACTCTACCACCAGCAACCGCATTCCATTGTCTAATATCTAAATATGTATTGGAGTTAAAATATTTACTTTCAAGTGGGAAAGCAAAGTTACATGTAATTGGAGCGTAAAGAATATATAACTTCTTATTTGGAATTACTCGATCATTTGCAGGAACCCATGTTCCATCTTTTTCCATACATGGAGCTGTTTTTGTTGCGTAATATGCAAAGACAACGTATCTTACTTGTCTTCCAGGTTGATTAGAGGCTAACCAAGCTTCTGTTTTTTCAATAACATGGTTCATAAAATCAATTTGTAAACCGGCTTGATTAACACCATATTCGGCCATAGCATGTTTACATCTATCGCAGTTACAGAACATGTTGGCGTTATCTTCTTGTCCAAACATAAAGTAAGTAGCGTTTTTATATTGTTGGAAATATTCAATAAATCTATTTGCAACATAATTAACAAGACTTTCTCCTGCTGACCAGCAAAGTTGATTTGTATCTGTGTGTGCGACAGTAGCGCTCGGATTAGAGAACCAATCAGGGTGAGTTTGATAAAGTGGTCCGCCATCATAAATATCTTGTGGTCTAACAAATTGAGTTATTTGGCTATGGCCATAAATTGAACTTACCCATTCGCTACCTTTGTATTGATTAATAACACGCAAATTTTCGCAATCGTCTTGGTTATTCATAAGATGGAAGTTACCAATACTTCTTCCATCAAAGGTTGGATGAATAAAGAAGTCTTTGAAATTGAGTAAATTTATAGATTCCTTCTTTTCATAATAAATTTCATCTGCAGCGTAATACTCGTAATCCACTAAGTAATGAAGTAAGTCGTAAGCACCATATAAAGTGCCTTCTCCTCTTTCATTAGGATTTGAATAAATATAAATATTTTCATCTTTAGTTGAAACAAAATAAGATGAAATTTTCCCATCTAATTCTTCCATTGAAATGCCAGCAAATGCTTGTCTAAATAACGATGTATTTCCGAATGAAATAAAATGCATTGTAGCAGAAACTTCATTATCACTTGCTAAAGCAAATCTTGCGCCAGTGGATTTGCTTAAATATGAGATTGCTGTTTCTGCAGCCATCTTTTCTTTTGTATTAGCGTCTTTTGGAATAACGATTGAATAGTCAGTTCTAGAATTCAAAACAATGAACTTATTTTCCACAACTTCTGGAGTTGGTTTTTCTTTCTTTTTATAACCGTCTTCATCGCCTTTTTTCTTACCTTTGCAGCCTGCTAAACAAGAGGAAATTACGATAAATGAAATTAGTTTTAAAAATGTCTTCTTCATAATTTTTCCCCCCTATTTAACTATGAAATGTAACTCTTTAACTACTTTATTATAGTCAGAGTCGTATGCAACAAAGCGCATTGTGTAATTTCCATATTGCTCTGCTTTAAATGTTCGAGAGTTAACTTTAAACGATTCGTTATAAACCATCGAACTACTATCTAAATACGAAGTAACTGTACCGTTTGTATCACTCATAAGCATGCGTTCTTCGTTATTTGGCATAATTAAGAAAATATCTAATTTATAATCATTAAGATTATCACTCACTGAATATGATGGAATTGAAATTGCATCATTAAGTTTATATGTTTCATTAAGACTACCTGTGATAGTTAATTCTGGAGCATTAAAGTCATACACTACAATCTTTCTTGGATAAGACGCTGAATTTAATCCATCGCTTCCTTTATATGTAACAAGATAACTACCAAATTGATCTAATTTAAACGTGTTTACTTTTGTTGCATCAGCATTTCTTAATTTATATGAACCGTCTGGTGCTTTAACGGTGACTGTTGCTGTGACATCACTTAAAACATCAAATACATCAACGGCAGTAATATATGCATCTTCACCATATTGTTGTTCATTAATAAACTTTTCTTTAAAAATAATAACTGGATTTATAAAGTCATAATAAGGATCAAAGTCTAAATGACCTAGCGTTTGATTTGAGATAGCAACAATTTTCACTTCTGAAGCAGCAATAATATTAGTCATAGAGATTTCAAGATAAACTCCACCAGCAAATCCTTCAAAAGCTTTGCCTTGGTCATTAAATTTGGTTAATGTGATTTCTTTATGATTAATATCTTTAAGAACTTTTTGAGACGATAAAAAGTCTATTGCATACGTTTCTTCGTCATCTGTTTGAACCATTCCAATTTCATATTTTTCGGTACTATTTCCTGCAGAAACATATGTTTTTTCCGAAGAAAATGTAATTACAAAGCTTAAAGAGTTGTATGAATTTAGTGAATCAGAGAATTTGAAAATGAGTTCATCAAAGTTATTCAAACTCCTATTAATTGAAAACTTAACATACGGGTTGTCATACGGAAGAACCGAAGCAAAAAGAGCTGTTTTTGTTCCGCTTGTAGCGGATAATGTAACATCATTTGTATTAACAGTTTTTTCAAAATCACCAACAAAATAATTCGCAAGATTAAGTGGTTCTCCTGGATCAACTACTGTAATTGTTCTTTCGTAATTTTCAGTTCCTCTTTGACCAGTTAAAACGTATTTAACGTTACAAGCATCTCCCGCTATAAATGTAGAATCAGATAAAAGTACATCATTAACATAAACCTTTGAGTCTAGGCTTATAGTTTCGTTACTAACAACTTCTACGCCTGAATATGATGGTAAAGAGTATTTGTGTCCTTTAATTACAACTTTTGGAAGTTCTATATCTCCAATAAAAATTGGGTGACCTGGATCGGTTGCGTGAACAATTAAATTGGAACTTGCAGTATTTCCAATATAATCAACTGCATCATAATGAACCGTATAATCACCAACTCTAGTCGGAACAAAGGTGTCTTTTTCAATAACAATTTCATTATTATTGCTATCTTTGATAGTTCTTGTAACTATTGCTTTTCCGCTACCACCGACAATAGATTCAGAAACTTCGCTTGTAGATGGAATAGCAATTTCACTATAAAGTTGACCTGAAATTGGTGTTAAATCAGATAAAGACATTGTTTGTTCGCTGTCTATTGTATTTATTTGAAGTGTTTGTTTACCAATGTTATTTGAGTGATCTTTTGCAATGTAGGTGATTGTATATTTCCCGACTTCTTTAGGAGTAAAGTAGCCATTAACAACTGAAACATCTTTTACTTTTCCGTTTGTAGTGTCACTAAATGTGACATATGTTAAATAAGATAAGTTTTTATCATAATTATCTATAACTTTTGCATCAAAAATCTTGTATGGTCTATTAATGCTGGCCTTAGGAACATTGCTTTTTGATTGTTCCGCAAAATCGATTTGAATAGTAGGAGCTTCTAAGTCCACAAAATCAAGTGGAGATAAATCTACATTTCCGACTTTTGTAATTATTATATTTGCTTCAGAGTTGATCAAAGAACTGGCAAAGATTGAAAGTTTAGCTTTTCCATTTGTAAATCCTTCCCAGATATTTGAACCATAAACTGATTTATCATCTAAATCTGTAATTTTTCTTTTTACGGTTGTGTTGATAATTGGAGAAACATGTAAAGTTTTATTTGGATAATCAAAATATAATGAAAGAGGTTTATTCTTTTTCTCTGGTAAGTTTCTAAAAGAACTACCAACATTTGTGCCATATTTTGAAGTATGAAGCGTTGCGCTTTCGTAGCCTGTTTTAAATTGATTATTTGAACCCGCTAAAATATAGCAGCCTCTTCCATCATCATCAATTGGACCAGAATCGGTAACAGTAATATCAACATAATTGTTTGAGTTATTAGTGTCTGTTAATCTCACTATTATAGTTTCAATATCAGAGGTGCTTTGTTTAGAGGTATCGACAATAAATTCAATAAACGGATTTTCTTGCCCAAAAGAATTGAAATCAATTTCTCCATCGTAAGTAAAAGTTGTTTTTGAATCTAAAGTAAGACGTGCGCCTTTGATTTCTCCATTTTGAAGTTGGTGGGAATATACTCCTGCATTTGCAGGGTTACTTTTTTCTGAAGAAATAAAGAAATCACCACTATTTCGATGGCAATGATAGAAAATAGATAAACTTTCTTCGTGGGTTCCGAAAAATGCTCTGTAGTTAACTGTATAAATACCAGGCATTTCGATTGTAAAATATTTGCCTTCCTTACTAGTACCGTCTGGCAAAATTATTTGTCCATCAACCACTTTACTTTCATCGTTATAAATTAAAGTTTTTTGTTCAACAAAGAATGTATCGCCAATTTTAACGTTATCAACCGTCTCATCAGCATATAAAACATCGATTTTATTAGAAAATGGTCTAAATGAAACACTAGAAAGTGTTAAAACGAGTAAAGGAAATAACAACACTCTTTTTCTCATCCTTTTATACCTCCAGTTGCAACATTAAGTTTCAAATACTTATTTAAAATTGCAAACACAACAACAATAGGAATAGTCAAACCAATAAGTGCAGCCAGTTGAATTGGGATAGCACTTAAATCCATTGGAGGGCTATTCGTGTAAACAAATAAACCAAGCGATACTGTTGGAGATGATGGTAAATAGAATCTTGGAATCTGATAGTCATTCCAGAACGAAATAAACGAGAGTAAGAATACTGTTACAATCGTTGGAATAGCTTGTGGAATAATGATTCTAGTCATGATCTTAAAGTTAGATGCACCATCAACTTTTGCAGCTTCAGAATAAGTCATTGGAATCATTTGGAACTGAGCATAAAAGATGAGGAAATAAATCGATAAGAAGTTAGCTCTTAAAACGAACATTCCGAAAAAAGTATCGAAAATTCCTAGGGTTTTTAGCATTCTAATCTCAGAAGGCATTGCTCCAATAATTGGTAATGACATCGTAATAATAACGAATGCATAAATAACTTTTGAGAATCTAAATTTAAATCTGGCAGCACAGTACGCAACTAAACATGGAGTAAGTGTATAGAAGAACGCACATCCAACTGAATAAATAATTGAGTTACCAATCATATCAATGAATGTGAAATCATAACCGCTTTCCGCATGATAAACATAATCGTTTAAAGCAAGCTTAAAGTTATCTAACACCAAGTGAGTTGGGAACTTATCATGAAGCGTATAAAACTTAAGATAATCCATCTTGTCGTTCATTGATGAATATGCTGCCCAAATAATTGGAATAAATAAAGAAATTACATAAACGGCGAGAATGATAAAAATAGAAATATCAAAGATAGATATTTTAAATTTCTTCTTATTAGTAGGAAGTACTAGTTTTAACTTTTTCATTATCTATCTCCTACCTTAGAAAAAATCTTTCTAACTAAGAATGTGAGTGGCACCGCAATACAAGTTGAAACTAAACCAAGGAATGAGGCGTAACAATATCTAGACATACCGTTCCCGCTCTTAGAGATCATTCTATAAAGTTCATAACCAATAGTTCTAAAACTTTCATCAGGGATATTATCGCCATAGAAAGAATAGAAATTATTTTGGTTTGTAAAAATCGTCGCAACACCCGCAACAACAAAAGTTGCAACTGTAGGTGCAATGTAAGGTATAACAATTTGGAGGAACTCTCTAAACTGTGAAGCACCATCAATTTTGCCAGCCTCAAGTATTTCTGTTGGGACTTGATCCATTGCTCCTGAATAAACAAGAACTTGGCTACCAAATGAAATCCATACTGTAAATGCAGTTGTAATCCAGAAGAATGAATTTGAGTCGTTTAATAAAGTGTTTTTCCAATTAAAGAATGCTGGAGTTGCCTCCATTATGAAAAATTTGAAAATTAAAACGAGCAATAATGCTGGAATAATTGATGGTAAAAATAATACAAATTTAAAGAATTTATAAAGTTTTTTCTTCTTATAAATGTAATAAGAGAATAAAAGAGCAAGTATTGTTCCAGCAAATTGAGTGAAAAGCCAAACAAGGAACGAACTTCCTACCATGTTCCAAAATGCTACGTCTTTTACATCTGCCCTAAACTGATTAAAGTTTGTTGCAGCATCCCAATAAAACTTATTCTCTGTAGTTACATATCTTTGGAAAGCCATCATTATACTTTGGAAGTTAACACCAAAATAGAAGATAGCTATTTGAGTTAATGGAATAATTAAAACTAAACAATAGAAAAGAATATCGCCCTTATTTTTCGCGAAAGAATGAGAAGTATTGACGTTACGATATTTCTTTACTTTTGTCATTTATTTTATTTAGGCAATCTATTCCATGCTTCTTGATCAATTAAATTTAAGCGGTCTTCATAATAAGTTTCTGCAGTTAAAGATGGCTCTGCTAAAAATTTAACAATCGGACTATTTCCTTTAGTCTTAGAAGCAAAAATCCAGTTATCTGAATTGAATGTGTCTGAATTATTGATAAAGAAATCAAGACCAGAAACAGGATAAACTGATTTAACGTGTTCACTTTGTTTAATCGCAATTAAGTCTTTTGCAAATTCTGAAACCTTAGATAAATCAGATTCACCTAATGAGTAATTGAGACCTCTTGTCATACTTGTAGTAAGTGTAAATTCTTTAAGTCTTTCATCTGTATGCAAGAATTGGAAGAATTCCTTAGCAAGTTTCATGTGTTGTGAATTGGCATTAATAACTCCATATGAATTATTTAAATTTAAGAATGTGGCATCACCAATTTTTGATGCATCTGATTTTGGGATTGGCATTAAACCAAATCTAAATGAATCAGCGCCATAGGATTTTGCTGTGTCAAAAGCAAGCGTTGCTTCGTTTTCCCACCATGTTCCTTCAAATAACATTGCAACAGGTTTTTTACTATCGCCTATGTATTTGTTTGCAACAAATGCTGTTTGAGCTGTAGTGTTGTTCGAGCTAGCAATAAAGTTTTCTGGATTAGAAATATTTTTGGCAAATTTTAAGGCATTATAGAATCCTTTTTGTTGTCTTAAGACATAACCATTATCTTTATTAATAGCAACTGGTTCCACAATAGGATTACCACCATTTAAATCGGTAATTATATTTGTTGCAGTTCCATTAAATGTATAGTTAAGATTTGTTTGTTCATAGCCTTCATCATCACTCCAATATGACATAAGAGCTCTAGCGGTATAGAAGGATACTTCTGTGTTGTTTGAATATGAAAATGGAATTACCCCCATAAGCTTCATATGATTTAACATTGAATAAAATTGTTCATATGTTTTAGGAAGACCATCGTCCCAGTCACCCTGAACACCATTTGGGCCTGTGCCAAATTGTTCTTTATTTTTGGTAAAAGTTCCATCATCCTTCATATAAAAACCTTTTTCTTCAAATAAGTCTTTATCATACATAAGTCCATAAATACAATCATAGAAAGGAACGGCATAGTATTTACCATTACGATCCATAAAGTTTTTAAGATTTGGATCAATTTTGTCGATAATTTTCTTATTATTATCTTCTGGATTTTCAGCGGTTAAAATATCGGTAATATCCGCCAATTTGTTTTTATTTGATAAACGATAATAGTCAATATTTTCCGTAAAATATATATCTTTTTCTAAATCTGATTCTAAAAGGAAGTCACCACCATATCTATCTCTTGAGATCCAAATTTGGCAACCTGTTTTGCCATCTTCATAGTCGGTTCTATCTTTATTCTTTTGCATGAATAAATCAGCAGCTTTTTTAAGCCATTCATCGCCAACACCACCATCGAAAGTTGAGATTTGAAGTTGAGCCATGGATGTATCAACATTTGCTTGTTGACGTTTTTTGCCTCCACAGCTTGTTAGAGAAATAGCTCCAACTACCGCGATTGCATTAAGTAAATTAATTCTTTTCATTACTTTGTCTCCTTTTCTTTTTAGAAAGTAATATTCCTGCAACGATGCCACCACCAATTAATAAGGCGCCACCGACACTTGCAAGAACAATAATTAATGTTGTGTTATTTTTTGATTTTTCTTTAATAACATATTTATCACCGTCAAAGATTGATCCGTCATTAGTTTTTACTGCTTTAATATCGTTTCTATATTTAGCAAGAATTTGTGCAATTTCTTCTTCACTAGTTGCTTTTTCAATATCTGCTATAGCTTGAAGTGTTAAAGAAGAAAGTTTTTCGTAATTTTCATCTGAATAACGATTTGCTTCAAGTAATGATGAAAGAGAAGTAACTTCTGCTTTTCCAGATTTTTTCTTTGCAGCTAAGTCTTCTGCATCTCGTTGAGAAGCGGTTTTTAAAGCATCAATTTCTGCTTTAGCACTAGTAACAATTCCGTCAATTGTTGCTTGATCTACTGCAGAGTCAATTTCAGCATATGCATTTGTTAAAATTTGATTCTTTTGAGCGGCTTCTTCATCACGATAAGCTGTATTAGCCTTATATGCTGCAAGTTCGTTTTTGGCAGATGCTTTTGCTTCCATTAAGATTGTAGGAATTGCATCAATCTTTCCTAAAGCCTCTGCTAGAACACTTGATATTTGTTCGGTTTCGGCTGCATCAAGTAAAGCTAAGTATTGAGTTTTAAGAGTGTTAATTTTTTCAACATTTTCTGAAGAATATTCAGATAAATTTACATAATTATTCAATGTCTCTTTAGCTTCATAGAGCAATGTTTCTCTATCTGTTGGAACTGCTTGAGTCCATGAATTTGTGGAAGAATGATAGACAAAATCACTTGGGAAGAAACGGTAAATAGATTTCACAAATTCATCACTTGTAAAACTAAATAAACCACCAAGATGAACCACACTTCCGTCTTCTAATCCTGTTGAATCGAAGTCGATTCTATATTTATTTTGACCAACTTTTGTAACGTTGGTTTGAGAACGTTTTGTATTTACTTCACTACCATTAATTGTGAACGCTCCGCTTTCAAATGGTAATAAAGTTCCGTTTTCTGGAAGAGAATTATCTTTCAAGGTAGCATAAAGAGTATTTTTATTAGATGTGTTATCTAGGATTAATCTTCCAAGCAAAACTGGAGAATTGTTTCCTTTAGTAGTGCCAGCTTCAATAGCAGATAATCTTGCCTCTTCATCACCCGTTGTATATGAATCCATAATTTGAAGGATTGGTTGATGCTCACTAAATGAATTAACAATTTCTTTAAGAACAAGAACATCATTAACTTTTATGAATAAAAGTGTTCGGGCAAATCCATTTAAATCAATGGAGCCACATTCAATTTTATAAGTTGTATTTGCCACAAAATTTGCATCGTATAAAATTCTTTCAGTTGCTGCGTCTTCAACAAATTTACATAGACCAACACCTGCATTCTCGCCAACTAAAGTTGAAATATCAAATCTATAACAATTTGCCGAATCTCCACGCATTCTTATAAAAATTTGCGCGCCGTATTCTCTTGCACTTGGATCAGTGCTTTCATAATTGAATTGGAAAACAACGTTTCCGTCGAGATTATTACTTGAGGTAGCAAATCTAGTAGTAGGACCATCATCTAACCCACCGCTAGAATATGAATTCCCGCTATCTTTATTTAAGAAAACCATGTCACCAACACAAGCCATGTCAGTTGTTGTTATAACATCGTATGGTTCAAGATATTCATCAAGAATAGTATCGCTGGCCATAATTGCTTCTTCAGCAACAACTTGTTTTGTCTTTGCTTGAGCTGCGATATTTTCTTTTGCTGTTTCAACAATACTGATTATAGCTTCAATCGTTGTGGCAGCATCAATCAAATCTTTTGCATCATCTACGATGCCAGAGACAATAGCTAAATTTGTTGAATCATAAATACTTGAATCAACGAAAGCATCTAATTCATCTTTAGCAGAATTCTTTTTCTCTTGTAAAATTTCGGCGTATCTTTCATCACTTATTTCGCCCCATTCGCTTCCATCAAATTCAAAATATGTGTCTGCTAAATGAAGCTTAAATAATCTTAAAACACCATCAACTGTTCTTGCGGCTTTAAACATTCCACCAATATAAAGAAGATCGCCAACCTCGGTTGTGTTGATTCCAGCTTCTTCTAAATCAAGACTAAAACTCGTTGTTCCAGTCTTATGAAAATAATTCGAAGTTTTTGTTCCAAAATTAACTCCATTAAACTTCAAACCATTTCCGTCTACTGACATAAAATAGTCATCAGAATTATGAACTGCTGGGCAAATATCAGTATTTGTGTGAAGATCAGTTAATGTGCCATCGCCAATAAGAAGTTGCTCACTAGCCACCAAATCAACGGAATTGGTTAATTGAGCATCACTTTGATTATAGTAAAGACCAACTTTTGTTGTTCTACCGGCTGAGTCTAAATCCCAGTAATCACTCCAACGTAGAACATCATTAGTCTTGAAAAATACAAGATGCTTATTTGTGAAACCTTTTACTTTAATGGCACCCATTTCCATTTTGTCAGTTCCACTTGTTAAATTGGTATTAAATTCAGGGCTTTTATGAAGTTCAGTTGGTGCCCAGATATTTCCGTTTCCTTTATATTCATAAACATAACCACAGCCATTAATAGTCCACTCAGTACTAAATTTGTAAGTCAATAGATGTCCAGTACCCCAAGGTCCTGAACCACCAATTCTTATTTCAATCCAACCAGGGCTAGTTTTTCCTTTTTTAAAATTAAATTGAAATGCGTAACTTCCGGTCTCGTTAGTCAAACCGAAGAAACCCTTTTTCTTTGGAAGTTCTGTAGCGTTAGCAACATAATCATGTCCTTGTGCATCTTCTGTATTTATCGCAACATTCATAAAGTTTGGCAAATTAGCATCAGCTAAAGACACGGTGTCATAATCTTCAAGAGCGCGAACCCAATCACCAGAAAATCTTTGGGCAGTAAAGTCTATAGAAAATGTGTATCCTCCATCGCTTGCTGTAGAAAACGTTCCTTTAAGTTGGACGGTTTCACCTTCATTAAGAGCGCGTGGCAAACCATAATGAATATCATTACCATTAGCATGTTTAACAATCGCGCTGCCTTGTTTTACTCCATTAATAAAAACACCAGATAGCTCATCAACAGGTGAATATTTGTAACTCCAACTGTCAGGAAGGGCTGTTGTTTCATTCAAAACAAGGTATAAATTGCTGTCGAAATGTTCTCCTTCATTGTTACGTATAGAATTAACCGTAACGGTGCCGACATCAGTTCCAGCTTTTGCTTCAAATGATTTATGTGATTTAGCACCACTAAAAAATGAAAAAACGGTTCCTGCTAAAAAAACAAGCGCAACAAACGAACCGGAAAGTTTTCTAATTTTCATATATCGCCCTCTATATGTTTATCTTAAATATTATAGCAATTAAGTATTAATTGTGTTTATATTTTTTTAGCACATATTTGCATTATATACACAAACGCGAAAAAAGAAAGAGAGCACAAATGTGCTCTCTATTTTTTAGTAATTGTATAGATTCTATCTAACTTTTCTTTTTCTAAAGAGGATTAATCCTGCTAAGCAAAGTGAAGAAGCTGCTGTAACAATAATAACAATAACTAAAGTGTTGTTGTGTGTTGTATTTGGTAATGCAACTCTACCGCTTGTTGCAAGTGAACTAACTCTGCCAGCAATAAATGGAGTTAAGTTATATTTTGCTGTACAGAAATCATAACGATACATTGCTGCTTTGATAGCATCTTCTGCATCCATTGCGTCAATACCACTTTGTGAATCTGGCACAACAATGGCTTTATCTGCTTCAGCCTCAACTAAAATTTGAACTTCGCTTCCAAGCAATTGTCCATAATATCTAATTCCAGATAATGCAGACCAGAATCCTGCTAATGCTTCACCATTACCTTCATCTGATAATGCACAAGTTTCAAGAGTCATCTTTAATAAATCTTTTGCAAAATCTGCAGCTTCATAATCAGGATTAACTTCGCGCCATAATGTTCCGTCATATTGGAAATAACTATCTGCTAAGAGAAGTTTGAAGAGTGTCTTTACTCCATTTACTTCTCTAGCGGCTTTAAATAAACCGCCGATATAAAGAAGATCTCCTGCCTTAAGTTCACCTGCACCGGCTCCTGATAAATCAAGATTATATCCAGTATGGCCTGTCTTTTTAAAATAATTCCAATGATTATTTCCAAAAGTAACGCCGTTGAGTTTTAAACCATTTCCGTCAACTGATTTGAAATAATCACTCCAGTTATAAATTGCTGGACAAATATTATTATATGTATATAAGCCACCCATTGTGCCATCAGAAGTGTGCAACTTTTCAGTCGCAACTAAATCGATTGAATTACTAACTGTAGCATCTGTTCCGTTATAAATTAAGGAAACTTTGGTGGTCATTCCGCCTTCTGCTAAATCCCAGACTTCACCAAATTTTTGAACTCCATTAACTTTAAAGAAAATGAAATAACGATTTGCTAGGCCACCAACAACTTTAATGGCTCCCATTTCGAGTAAGTTTGTTGCTCCAACATTCCAACCTAATGCAATAGCGCCTGTCTCTTGGATAACATCTTTTGCCCAGTTATCTCCGCTTCCTCTCATTTCATGAATTTGTGCATGACCAGTTTCTGCCCAACTATCGAGGAAACCAAAATCAATAAAGTGACCACTTGAATAAAGAGGACCACTTCCGCCAATTAATACATCAAACCAACCGGTTCCTGTAGCTGTCTTTTTATAATTAAATTGGAAAGCATAACTTCCTGTATTATTAGTTAAACCAAAGAAGCCCTTTTTCATTGGAAGAGCTGCTGAATCAGTAACATATGCGTAATCACCACCCATAGCATCGGTTTGGATAGCAGTATTTTCAAAATTCGGAAGATTTGCATCAGCTAATGAAACAGTGTCGTAATCTTCGAGAACAAATTCCCAGGTTGATCCATTCCATTTAACAACAAATTCTCTAATGCTAAATTCAAATGTTCCTGTTGAAACAGTTCCGCCCCAACTGCCTTTTATGCTAAACACATCTCCAACATTTGCAGGTGCAGCCATGTTAACGGTCCAGTAATATCCAGATTCAATTTCAGGAACCTTAAGTAAATCAAGTGCCCCTAAACTAACATCATTAAGATAAACACCACTATTTTCATCTAATGCGTTGTACTTGTCATCCCAGTTTTGTGGTAAAGCATCATAGGTGTCCATACCTCTAAAGTAGAGACGTTGTGCACTACTTGCACCATCAACATTCTTAAAAGCAATGATGCCAACATCAGTAGCAGCCTTTGCTTCTTCTGCCTTATTAGCGCCAGCAAAAGCAATGGCACTTGCCATCAAAAGAGCAGGTAATGCAACTACTCCAATAATGTTCTTAATTTTCATATAAATTCCTCCAAAAAATTTATAGATTGATATAAATATTTAATAACATTAAAAGAATATTATGTATGCATTATACAAACCGAATTTTGTAATATCTTGATATGCAAGCGCTTTGAATTGTAATATTTTTATTTTTCATTTGGATTTTCTTAACAATTATTAGACAATATTAACATGGCGAATCCAGAAAAATACACATTAACATCATTCAGAAACAACAAAACTGAACACCCTAGTTTTATCGAACTAAAAAACCAAATTGAAGTAATTGATCTTATTACTTTTTATTATTACCTTTTATATCCAAATAAAATGTATGAAGGTGAAATTCATAATTATTATGAACTTTATGTCTGTTTAAGTGGGAAAGCGGAAGTTAAATATGAAGATAAAGTATTTGCGTTAAATGAAAGAGATTTTTTGATTACTCCACCAGGAACATATCACGCTCATAATCCAGATAAAACATTTCTTTCTTCTGTCTCTATTTGTTTTTCTGCTAAAGGACTCAACGATTCTTTAATTTGCAATAAAGTTGGCCAGCTTGATGATGAAAAAGTAAACATCTTAAATATTTTGATTAATGAATACATCAATAACTACGAATTTCAACCTGACTCAGACATTCCATATGTTAAGAAAATTGAATACAAAAATGAGTTCGCATATCCACAAATGTTTAAGTGTGGCTTAGAAATGATTCTTATTCAAATTACTAGATATTTTCAGAATGAATCTTCAGAAAAACCCGTTAAAATTCAAACAGAATATAAGAAAAATAGAGTAGTCGAATACATTAAAGAACACTATAAAGAAAAGATCATACTTGAAGATATTGCAAAACAATTTAACTACTCAGTCGGTCACCTTTGTAGGAAGTTTAAAGAAGAAGTTGGTGACTCAATTGTTAACTATATCATTAAATACAGAATTTCTATTGCTATGAAAATGTTGTTCGAAAGACAAGAACTAAGTATTGAAGAAATAGCATTAGATGTTGGATTTAATGACGTTCAATTCTTTGATAAGACGTTTAAAAAGCTTATTGGAATGACTCCTGGTAAATATCGAAAAGAAGTCATTGAAACAAAAGCTTTGCATGCTCAAGACGTCTTGTTTGATATCGTTAAAAATATTTAAAAAGGGTTATACCCTTTTTTATTTTATTTCAACTTCTGCAAGTAAAGGATAATGATCACTTGGTGGAAGTCCTTCATATATGTCTTTTATTAATTTAAATGACTTCGCACATACGCCTCTACTTTTAAATATAAAATCAATTTTTTCGTGTGGGAATTTGTCATAGGCATGATATGTAATTTCGTCTTGTTTAAACTCTAAGCCTACATCATCAACAAATTCAGAAATAAACTTATACCCTTCTTCTTCACGACCACCATTAAAATCTCCGGCGAGAAGAATTGGTTCACTTTGTTTCTTTAAATAATTACTTAAAACTACAGCTTGTTGAGCTCGTACTTCAGGCTTTAAATAATCAAAATGTGTTGAAATTGTCTGGAATTCCTTATTATTTTTCTTGTCTAGCAGTTTTACAACGGTAAAAATTCTTTTAAAAACAGAGCCTTCAAATTTTGATGGATTATAAATATCTGGTCCAAGCCAATAGGTGCGACCTGATAAATAAGTGAATCTATCTTTTTTAAATAAGACACAGTTTTTCTCTCTATCCCTTTTAAGTGCTTCCTTATCTGCGAAAAGTCTATCTCTACCTTTAAATGTATAGGTATCAGAAAATTCTTTTCTTAAAATCTTAAACCATGTTTGGGTAACTTCTTGTAAACAAATGACATCAGGATTATATCTTTTAATTAAATCAATAATCCCTTTAATTCTTCTATCAGTTATTTCCCAACTTTGAACGTTATAAGTTAATAATTTAATGTTCATATTTCTAAATCATAAATTATTATAAGTTCTCTTTATATAGTTGTTAACGTAAGATGAAGATTATAATATTTTACGTTATGAAAATACATGATCAGCACGTTCACAGTTATTACTCATTTGATAGTGAGCAACCTATCGAAGAATATTTAAAGAAAGCAGAAGAACTTGGTTTGTCTTATTTTGTTTTAACAGATCATTGTGATCTTAATTACTTAGATCAAAACAAAGATCTCTTTTTTGATATTGATAAACAATTTAAAGAGCTTAAAGCACTTCAAGAAAAGTATCCAAATATAAAGATTCTAAAAGGAATTGAAATAGGATACAAACCCAACGAAATAAATCGCATTAATAATATTATTAAAGATAATCAATTTGACTTAATTAATTTCTCTTTGCATGAATCAGATAAAATTGATTATTACTTTACTGAAGAATACAAAAAACACGGAATCATAGAAACATTAAACCTTTATTTCAAAAGAGAATTAGAGGCAATTGAGTCTTTCAAAGATTACGACGTATTTTGCCATCTTGATTATGGTTTTAAAACAGCATATTTAATCGATCAAAATTTATCGATTGATAAGTATGAAGAAGAACTTTCTAATATTATGAAAGAGTTAATTAAAGACGAAAAAGCTTTAGAAATAAATTTAAAAGTTCAAGAAGTTTTACCGACTGAGCACACTAAATATATTTTGAATTTATATAAATCTCTTGGAGGCAAATATCTTACTTTATCAAGTGATGCCCATGAGTTAGATAAGTTCCGATTACACTTCGATAAATATATAAAAATTATTAAAGATTCAGGTTTTGACAACCTTGTTTATTTTGTTAATAGAAATAAATACTTATTTAAGATTTGATAAAAAAGCCACCTAAAGGTGGCTGTTATATTATTTAGAGGTTAGATGTGTCTTTTCTTTTTAAAGATAATTAATCCTAAACAAGAACCTGAAGTAACAACTGTAACAATTACTATTGCAACAATCATGTTATTGTTTTCGGTTGCACTGGTTGTTCCAATAGATCTCGCTGATCGTTGAACGATTGCGTGAGTTTCAAGATTCAAATCTTCGCCATTTGCGTGAGCCCATGCAATAAATCTATTTCTGCCATTTGCATATTCAGCATTTTCACAGAACATTGTTTTAACAGCTGATGACATCGAGTTGTAATAGGTCTTTGCAACTGCATAATAACCTTCTTCGCCCTTGCATGCTCCGGTATCCGCGTTGTTGTTTATATCAATAACGTCCTTATCGAAGTGAAGTTTAACTCCAATGAAATATTCAACCTTTTGAGCATCACTTTGGCTCCAAAGGGCATAAACATTAGTATTTGCTGAAGGAGTAAATGTGTCTCCTGGAGCACGTTCAGTATTTAAAACTTCCCAGGTTCTAAATGAATAGTATTGTTTAGTAAAACTACACTCTGGAAGAGTAAATGAGGAACCGCGTTTAATTCTAACTGTATCCATTGTACCTTCATAATCATTTCCTTTTACAAATGTAATTGTGTAAACAGGAGCAGTTCTAGCTTGAATAGAAACGGCTCCAGTAATGTATTCTTTATTAACAACTACAGCGCCAGTTGTTGAATTATAAGTGTAATGAGTTCCAACAACTAATTGTGTGGTGCCTGAATAAATACTAATTGATGTTGGAAGATATGAATAATTCTCTTTTGGAGAAATGGTGAAAGATAAATCTGCACCATAGTTTGTTGTGGATGGACCATTATGAGTAAAGTCTGACGAAAAGTCATATGAAACATTGTAGTCAATATACCTCAATACGTATGTCGATCCAGATGCTGCTAATCGATAATGCTTTTCGCTGGTACCAAATCTGGCTGTGATTTTAGATGTAGTTACATTTCTAACAATTGTAGTGCCGACCGCTGGCATTTCATCAAATTCCACAACGAATAACGATGTGTTAGACCATGCAGTGCTATTGTAGGAACAATAAATGTAAGATACAGACATCTTTGTTATGTGAATAATTTCATTAACATATGCATTCGACCCGTAAACATATAAATATCCTTGGTATGAATTTGATTCAAACCAAACAGCAGCTTGTTGACCCGAAACTTGTCCTTGAATATAAGCATGACCTTTGCCAATTCTAAGACCTATTTTTGTAGATGAAATAATACCACCTGGCTGGACATATAAATCAGAATAGTATGAATCGTTACCCTGTAAATATACAGCTCTACCTTTATCAATAGACGTTGTACTTCCAACAACACCACTGCTTGTAATTGTTAAGGTTGAATTAGGCATAACCCAAATAGTCGTGCCTAGTCTTGAAGTAATGGTTCCGTTTGTAATAGTTAATTGCTTACCCGAGGTGAGAAGAATTAAATATGAACCAGCAGCATCACTGCTATTTGAATAGTTCATTGTAAAACCATTCATATCAATTGTTCCACTCTGGCCAAGATTATATGTACTTGCTTGCAAGATTTCATCATTACTACGAGCTTTGATAGTTTGCCCACTTGTTTTATTAAATTCAGTTACGGCATCGCCAAAGTTTTTAAAACATTTATCGCCAATGGAATATTTAACATTGTCTGAAGTCCTTTGTTCTGAATAAAGTTCAATAGTTGCTTGTAAACGAGAATTTACAGCAGATGATTCCATATATGCAAAAACACCAAAATATAATGTAAATTCTTGTGTGTTGTTGGTGCCATTTTGTTTTTCATAGTTATAGGAAACGTTCTCAGTAAAACTCGTAACTTGTTTTTCGCCAGCTAATCGATATAAGGAATAACCTCTACCGGTAGTTGCAGTCATGTTATTTTGAATGTACCAATATGTTGAATGTATTAAAGAGGAGTTTTCACCAAAAGCAAAAAGTTCAATTGAGAAGTCAGCAGAAGAAGAGCTGCCTGGTTGAGTACGATAAAGACTAAGTTTAAAAGTAAGAAATTCTTTTACCATCGTTAGTGAAACAACGTTTGCAAAAGTCATACTAAATGGAACGTACATGGCATGGAATTTTTTAGTGTCGTTAGGATTATAAATCATAATTTTAGGATTTTGAGACGCGCTTGGGGCGGTATATGTGTAATCAATTGTTGTAGTGTCTGGCGCACCGTTTTCCCACCTAATTGCTTCGGTGCCACTTGCAGGATCATTGTCCCATTTCCACTTCATAATATTCGCCGTGTTAATGGTAAATGGTGTGCTGTTTTCCGCAGCACTTGCTTGAACAGCAGGCTCTTTCTCCTTTGATGCAAAAGCAACACTAAAAGCTGCAACACCACTTGTAAGAAGCATTGCCGCGCAAACTAGACCACTTAAAAATCTTTTCATACTTTAGTCCTCATTTCGTTAATATCATATTAGCGAAACACATAATAAAGATAAATTAATATTTATTTCTAAAAGAAAAAGCCCTTAAGGGCTTAATCTTAATAAATTTTAATTAAATTACTCCACAAGGGATAAGGATAATAAGTAATAAAGCAACTAATCCCCACTCTGCAATTAGGAATATATTCCTTGTTTTTGGTTTCATTGATGGAACATAGTTACTTGCTAGGAAGAATGGAATATATGTGGTCACAAATACCGGAAGAACTCCCCACCATTTGTAAACCCAAATAAATGAACCATTAGATGTGCCTGCAAGGAATGATTCAACTAATGCAAATAGAAGTGCCATCGAAAGTGCACCAACGAGTTTGCAGTCGATTCCTTTTCTCTTTCCTTCTCTAGAGAAGTAGTGAGTATTAACATCATCTGGCAGCATCTTATAAGAGATGATACCTGCAAGTGAGAACATCATAGAAAGTTCCCAGCTAACACCAATTAAAAGAATGAATGTTGTAGATTGATTAGAAACCGCCCAAAGTGGATAACCAGATGCCTTTGCAATAATCGCATTGGTGATTTCATACAACCAGTGAACACCATAAAGTGCTAAACCTGCTTGAATAGCTTTCCAGTTTTTATGACGGATTTCTGTCCAATAAACATAAAAAACTACAGCTAAGATAAAAATGAAAGTCCAATTAAAGTTCTCTGTGCTACGAACAATTATGTCACGGACTCTCTGCTTGGCTAACTCAGAGCCATCGCCCCAGAATTTGAACATAAATATTACCTCTTTCTTAAATTATACCAGTTGTCCATAAAATTAAGACAACTCAAATTAATAACAATGTTATAATTCTTTACGTTTGGAGGAAAACACTATGATTGCAAAGGTATTAGAGGCCACTATGTTAATAATGTTTGGAATTAGTTGGCCATTCAATTTAATGAAATCAATTAGAACAAGAAGTACAAAAGGAAAAAGTTTATTATTCCTAATTTTAATTGATATAGGTTATATAGCAGGTATTACTTCTAAGTTTTTCTCTACTTCATTTGTCTGGGCAACAGACTGGTGGGTCTTTGCAATCTACGTAATTAACTTCATGTTTGTCACCGCAGATCTATTAATGTATTTCATCAATAGTAAACGTGAAAAAGAACTAGCATTAGCATAAAAAACATAAGAAAAACCGCCGAATTTCATCAATTGGCGGTTTTTCCTTATTTAAGTTTGAATCTTACCACTCTTGTTTGATAACTAATTCCGTACATAAATGGTAATACATCAAACGAGTGTGTTTTTTGATTAACTTCAACCTTTTGATCGTTCTTATCTAAGTACTTTACTTGGATAATTTTCTTATCTGTATGAATGACTACTTGAGGTCTATTTTGTCTACGAGTCACGTTTTCGTTTGCACTCATTGGAACTTTATTAATTAAGGCATAATAATAAGTACCATCTTCAAATATAAATGCGTTATCAGCTTTAATCTCGCTTGGCCTACATTCAAAGATAATGTGTTTATAAGCGTTAACCCATTTTCCCATTTCTAATAGAGTATATTTCTCTATCGGTCTTAATTCTCCGTTTGGTAATGGGCCGACATTTAATAGTAAGTTACAACTACAATATCTGCATTCGACTAATTCTTCAATTAAATAAGGGATTGGTTTAATGCAAATATCTTCTTTAGCGTATCCCCAGTGATCAGTTAATGAATCACAAACTTCTCCAGCTCTTTCTTTGCCGTCATTCGAGATTAGTTTGCATGGTTTTCCTCTTTCATATGTAACAGAGTCAATTTCATAATGACCAACTTTTCCAGGCTCAATTAAGCCAGTATTGTTTATTATCATTGCCTCAGGTTGAAGTTTTCTAATTGTCTTGTATAAGCGGTCAAATTGCCAATCAGCGTTTGGCTTATTCCACGCACCATCGAACCAAAAACCACCTATTTTTCCGTAGTTTTTGCAAAGAAGTTCAACACTTTTTACTAAATACTCAATATATTTCGGGAAGTCACCTTCGTAGTCTTTGTTTTCCCAATCTAAAAGTGTGTGGTAAAACATTGGAACAATATTTTCTTTATTACACGCATCTACAAATTCTTTAATTAAGTCTCTACCTGTTGCAGAATGCATAACATCAAAGTCGCATAAACCATGAGTATCATATAATGAAAAACCGTCATGGTGTCTTGTGGTAAGGGTAATATATTTTGCCCCCGCTTTTTTGGCGGTTCTAACTAAGTTGGTTGCCCAATTTTTATTTACTTTAAAACGTTTAGTTAGCTTATGGTATTCCTCTGTACTTTCGTTATAAATACTTTTATACCATTCACCTTTACCAATGATGCTATAAAGTCCAAAATGAACAAATATTCCAAATCCTAATTTTTCAAACTCTTCTATGTATTTCGGTTTCATACTCTGAGTTCACTCCTTATATAATCTACGAGTTGTTGCGCTATTAATTCATGCCCTTCATCACTTGGATGGATTCCGTCTTGGAATAATGGATTATCTTCCGCTCTTCCCAAGTTATCTCTAATATCAAGATATTTAATCTGATATTTGTCTAAGACTTCTTTAATAATGTTTCGATAACCTTCAAGCGTTAACGAAGGTTTTTCTTTAAAGCCTTCGCCACGAGGATTGTCTTCTTCAACACGATGAAGCGGAAGAATAAATATAATTTGTTCTTTTTTATACATTTTAAGTAGGCTAGAAGCGAGAAAATTGCATGCCCCATAAAATGTATCAGGTGTATTATCTTCCTTGTTTCCAATAGGAGCATCACCATGCCCAAAGTCGTTTGTTCCGCCAAACACAAAAATTAAATCTGCGTTTCTATTTAAATCTTTAAGTCGGTAACAAAAATCCAAATCCCATCTTGGGTCTGCGGATGATTTATTTTGTTTAGCGAAACGAGTTCCACTAACGCCGTGGTTTATAACTTTACAGTTTAATATTTGACCGACACGTTCAACATAACACTTATTTTGACTAGTCGCACCGGCGCCTTCAGTAATTGAATCACCAAAGAAATCAATTAACATCAACGAATTCTCCCAGTTGTCTCCTTATCAAAGAAATAAAGTGCATCTTCATTAAAGTAGAATTCGATTGAGTCGTGGTTCTTAATATCGTTTTCAATTGAAGTTTTGATAATAAATTTTTGACCTTGAATGTTGCTATATACCACTAATTCATGACCAAGTAATTCTGCAAAGTCACATGTAGAAATAATTGTATTTGTAGCCTTAACATTGCTTAAATCTGATTTGAAGAAAATTGATTCTGGTCTTACACCAAGAACAAGCTCTTTGCCTTCGTAGTCTTTAAGTAATGCTTGTTGTTGTTTGTTGAGCTTAATGAATTCACTTTCACCATCAAAAATGAATTTATCTTTCTTAAATACACCATTGAAGAAGTTCATGGCTGGAGATCCAATAAATCCGGCGACAAATATATTATTTGGATTGTAATAAACTTCTTTTGGAGTACCAATTTGTTGAATATATCCTTCTTTCATGACAACAATACGATCTGCCATTGTCATAGCTTCGGTCTGGTCATGGGTAACATAAATTGTTGTAGCACCAACAGACTCATGAATATGAGATATTTCGTTTCTGGTTTGGACTCTCAATTTAGCATCCAAGTTAGAAAGTGGTTCATCCATCAAGAATACTTTTGGGTGTCTAACAATTGCTCTACCTAATGCAACACGTTGACGTTGACCACCACTTAATGCAGCAGGTTTTCTAAATAAGTATCTTGATAAATCAAGAATTTGAGCAGTCTTGTAAACCTCTAACTTAATTTCATAACTTGTGTGTTTACGAAGTGAAGTAAGAGGGGTTTCATTCTTCTTATAGTCTTCGAGATTTTCAACTGCAATTTTGATTTGATTCTCTTTTTGATCAATGCCTTCTAGAGTTAACTTCTTGTAGTCTTCAAGCATCTTAAGATTCTTTTTAATCTCGACTTTATCCTCATCAGAAGTCTTTTGATCATCAAGTGTTTCATTAAGTTTTTCTATATTTTTCCCTACTTTTTCCAGAGATTTCTTAGATTGAACAATTTCTTTTTCAATCTTTTTGATTAAAACTTCTGCTTCTTTAATTTCAAGTTCGTTAATGCCTTTAACTTGAACAAGCATGCCTTTACGTTTTTCTTCGTTAGCATAGATTTGTTTTAAAAGTTCATCTCTTTTTTCGAGAAGTTCTTTTGGTTCATTTTTCTTCTTTATTTGACGATTGACTTTATCAATCTCTTTAAAGAGTTCGAGGTTCTTTTGTTTTAATTCTTCTGCTTCAGCATTTTCTTCATAAATTGGGAATTTAACTTTTCTGAGTTTTAAGGAGAAAGACATGTTATTGAAGACAGTCATATGTGGATACAAAGCATAGCTTTGGAAAACCATGGCAATATTCCTATTTTTTGGTTCAACATTATTAACCATAAGACCATCAATATATAATTGACCTGCAGTAATATCTTCAAGACCCGCGATCATTCTTAAGGTTGTTGATTTACCACATCCAGATGGTCCAACAAAAACAATGAACTCTTTGTCTTTAATCTCAAGATTGAAATCAAAAACAGCTTGGACATTATTTGGATAAATCTTGTTTATGCTTTTAAGTAATAGGGTTGCCATAATTGTTTCTCCTTATAGCAGATGTAATTAATATTCTATATGAATAATTCGTCAAATAACATTATGAAGTGAATTAGTAAATTGATGAATCATCCGACTCGACGATTTTCTTTCCATCATATACAAATGTCTTAAACTCGAATTTTCCAAAATTCACGTGTTTTTCCGCATCTTTTATCTTTAAGTCGGTTGAAGATTTCTTTTCAAAGCCGTTGTATAAACGAATTAGATATGTACCGTCGTTTCTTCTCTTAAGGGCGCTTATAACAATGTCTTTGTTGCTTAACATCACCAAGTCTTTTGCAACATTTCCATCACCATGTGGGAAGAATAATGTTCCATACACTGGTTCGTTAAATTCTTTTGAGATTCTTTCACATTCATTGAGCTTGTTAACACTTAGTCTTAATGAGAAATCATGAACACCTTGTTCAACACCTGCATCATATCTTTCTTTCGGAGTAAGTGGGAGGAAATCCCAAGTTGGGTGCGCACAATAAGAAGCACCATTTAACAAAGTTAAATAAAGGTTTCTGCCCTTCTTAGATGCGCTATGAATTCCGCTTCTGTTATAAATAACAAATGCATCTTCTTTGTTGTTAACACCAACGTATCTATTAACCGGGTATTCGGTTCCGTTTGATTCGTATTTTTCATTACCGAACGCCATTTGAGCAAAAAACTTAGATTCTCCGTTTAATGGGAATTTAATCTTTAAGCCTTTGTTATATTCATTCCAAACAACATGATAATTAATATCAATATATGGAACGTCTTTATAAATTCTATAATTAATAATGAGTCTAGACTCATCTTTATAAAATAAAGCTTGTACTTCAGTTAAATATTGACCTTCTTCAACAATAGTAAGTCCATCAATATTCTTTGTTCCGCCTTTATGACGATTATCTAACTTCATTGGGCTTAAGGAGTTTTTATGTTCTGGTTGTGGCCAACCGTTTTCGTTAAAGACCGCCGTTGTAAGGTCATGAAGTCTCCAGCCCCATGGATCTGAGTTATCATCAAAGAACATTGGAACTGAACCTTCATTTGATAGGAACTCTTTACCACCAAGTTTGAATGATGAGATGAATCCTGTCTTCTTAGAAATAACAACTTCTTTAACTTTGTCTTTCACAACAATATCGTCGTTAACTTCATATTTTGGTTTAGCTTTTTGAGGTTCTTGTTCAAGGTGTGCTGAATAAGAAGTTACGGAAAAAGCAGGGATTTTTGCCTTAAATAGGAGTTTAACTCTATGTTGAGTAGCAATATTGCTCTCTTCTTTTATGATCTGAAAATCAACAGAGTTATGGTTAACATCATAAAGATTAATAATGTATTGTTTTCCTTCATCTGTATAAACAGCAGGATAAATTTCCATTTCTACATAACTATCAAGTTCATATGGATTTGGATTAAATAACACTAAATTATCATCTCCAGGAGCTACCTTTGGAAGATCAATGCTCATTGCATAATATGCACCAAAGATTTCACCTTTAAGATCTTCAATTGCTCTATAGGCTTTTCTAATTGATGAATCAATACCAGTTTTAATAGCGGTGCCTGCTAAAACATCGTGGAATTCAATTTGGCACAATGCTTTTTCAGCATTTTTAAACACTTCTTTGTTGTAATGATATTTACCAGCAAATTCAGCTGCGACGCAAATTCTTTCTGCTCTATATAAAGCATTTTCTAATTGGTCGTGTGCAAGTTTAATTGCATTGACTGATGAATATGCTTTAGAGAAGACAAAGATATATCTTTTCTCAACATTATTTGGTTCAACAGAGGCAAAATAATCTTCAAGAGTAGAATGAATTATTGTCCATTCACCTTTCTTTTCATCTTGAAGCATCATGATGTCTTCTAAATCTTTTTCGCTTGAAGTACCACCATGGTTACCAACACCCCAAAGAACTGGAATTATATCTAAATCCTTATATTGTTCAAATTTTCTTAAAATTGCTTGCTTTGCCTGACCGTAAGGCGATGTGTAATTGTGATACCAATCTTCGTATCGTAAAGCCTTTACTCTACTTCCATCATATCCTTCCCAAAGGAATGGACCATGTGGGTAATCCACAAAGTTTGGAAGAGAAACATATCCTGGCATTGGTCTACAGAAAATATATCCATCAAAACCCGATTTCTTTAAGATTTGAGGAAGGCCTTTAGTGTGACCAAAACTATCAAAATTTAAGGCGACGGTTGGTCTAGCGTTAAACTTTTCTTGGAAGTATTCTCTACCAAGACTAATTTGACGTAAGTAGGATTCACCAGAAGGAACTAAACAGTCAGGTTGGCAATACCAACCACCCATGATTTTCCATTTACCTTGTTCAACAAGTTTTTTAATTCTCTCAAATAAAGCTGGGTCATATTTCTCAATGTATTCATATACGATAACTTCATTATGACAGAATACAAAGTCGTACTTATCTAGAAGATTACATGCTGCATAGAATGTTGCTAATGATGCAGCAGCTCCTTCATCCCAGTCCCATTGCCACACAGGATCAATGTGAGAATTACAAATTAAATGCAAAATCTTTTTCATAGTTAGTCCCTCCGCTACGATGATGATTTAAGCAGAAAAATAAAAAACAATCTACACTTATAAATATATCTATTTATTTGTAAATTGCTACTTAATGTTAAGATTAAAACAATTATTGGCAAGATAAACACAAAAAATAATATATTTTATGCGTTTTTCTTATATTTTTATTTAACTGGGATAACAAACGCGCTTCCAAATGATGTTAAATATAAAGATAAAGAATTGTTGTTTGCAGGTACATATGTTTTCGACCCGTTTTGTATAACATATGCTCCAACAATATTTTCATTTAAAGTAAGGGTAACACTATTGTTGTCGTTGCTATAAGCAACATTTTTATTAAAGTTTGTGTATTTATTGTCCCAAGTAGAACTATAGTCTGTGCTAATACCAGAGTTAGTAACCATATAGGCTCTATTACTATTTTCATCAATATATGAGCCAATTAATAAATCTGATGTAGCGCTAATAGAGTTAAATCCAACACTTGAATTTGTGACAGTGTGTTTTAAATCTTTAAATAGTAAGTTTATTTTTGAATTGTTGTGATATGTTGTCGCGCCTTCCCATTCAAATCTAGTTAAATCTTGGTCAAGGGCGTGCATATTTCTATTCGCAGCCTTAACATCATTATAATAAGCATTTTTGGAGCCATTTGAATTAGCCATGGTTGAATAGCCACTCTCTCCTGATGCAAAAACATAATGCACTAAGTCTGTAATACCAAAGCTAAGTGCCACAGACATTTGCCATTCAAGTTGAGATTGACTTGGTAAAACATAAGCATAACCCTCTCCATCACCAGATGCATGAGCAGAAGATAACAATGTATACCAAACAGGAGTATGAGTTGTTTTAGATAAATTTGACCAAATATCTAAACTACAGAAATATGATTTTCTAATTTGTCCATTTGTAAATAATGGATATGAATCAAAACTATAAACATCTGGATGAACAGTATTTTCATAACCATTAACATAATTAGTTTCGTAGTAGTTATAGTTACTTTGAGCACTTTCTGTTCCGTAAAGCATTGTCATTGAAGCGGCACCAGAAAGCATATTAATAAAGCACAATTTATCACTCGGCATTACTGATTTGAATGTTGTTTGCATTTCTGCTAATGATGAATATAGCTTTGTGCTTGGCTCATCATACATAAAAAATCCTTCAACTGCTTCATGATTAGCATAGCTAGGAGCTGTTCCGTCCCATTCAGCATATTTGCTATTATCGTAGTCCCAACCACGTGGATCAACAATATGTTTAACGCCTTTATTCTTTGAATAGTCTAATATATTATTCCAATTTGAATTCCATATTGGATTAATTCCGATTGTTCTATTAAAACCAGCATCAATTAAGTCATCAATAGATGATGTGTTAGTAAAGTGATATGTACCATTCCACACCCCAATATTAAGTGGGCTTGTTTTTATTTCAGGAGGAAGTTCAGTTCCGGCATAAACTTCAGTGCTGTAAATTGTTACACTTTCAAGTCCGTCCCAATTATAAAGTCTTAAGAGTGATTTAAAATTTGTGTCTGTTTTTCCATCAACAGTTCGTGTATACCAAGTCCCGTTTACACCATCCTTGATAAATCCGTTCCAGTTACCATCTAATTTTTCAAGCAAAAGATAATACCAATTTCCACTCCAAACGATTCGATGTGTTCCATCTCCATCATCTCCACCGCTAAATGGTCGAGCATAACCGCCTTCTGTGTATAACGCAAAATAAATGAAATTATAAGAAGAAATACTTATGTTGTAACCGCAATATCCATTGGTTTTCCCGGAAATTTTGCTTACATATGAAAATCCTTTAGGTGCTTCTTTATTGCAAGAAATAGAGTCACTTACAGCATAGTTAGCAATCTTTGTTGCACTCTTATGTTCAAGGCAAACTGTACAAACATTATGAGCATCAAATTGATGACCATGAACATCACAGAAAGTTAACCATCGATCATCATCAGGAGTAAATTCGGATGTGTCGTAATTTGACCCTTTATCAATAATCGTTCCAGAAGGGGCGGTAAATTGATAAGAACCTCCACATTGTACCC
>JAEEGK010004070.1_pt1 | contig 36086 bp, 26 predicted proteins | sample 8958771 | NCBI WGS metagenome assembly JAEEGK01 (sample SAMN16246547, study PRJNA631951) | gut metagenome | biome: gut microbiome; feature: rumen; material: SC-attached | host: Bos | place: Iran: Karaj | collected 2018-10 | reverse complement strand
TTTCTTCTGCAATTTTCATATATGAATCACTTGGATTTTCTGGATTAGTAGGTGGATTTCTAAAAAAAGCTTGAATACCTTGTGATATTGCTTCTAATTGAATCTTTTCTGGCATATCTGAACATTTTATTACTACTTTAGTTGAACTCATCTTTATTTATTTATTTTTAAATATTTTTTATTTTTTTAATATATTTTCAATTATATAGTATATTCATTATTTTATGTTTTTAGTTGATATAATAAATGAATGTTATATTTATTAAATAAGTCGAAAAATAATGATTATATATTTACTTAATTAAATATGTTTTTATTTGTTCTTACTTATATTTTTTTCTTAATATTGTAAATTAATAATTTTTTATTTTATATCTTAATATAAAATGAAAAAAGAAAATGTTCACTTCTTAAGAATAAACGTTAATTCATTTAAAAATTTTAATAATTTTTATTTACGAAAAAAACAACCAAATAGTCTTAATCATACAGTAACAGTAAAAATTCCTTCAATTAATCAAAAACCAAATAAAAAATTTGAAGATGTATTTAATAAAAAAAATAAATCATTTAATACAAAACTTGCAACTCAATATATTTATAATCCATTAAAAATTAAAAATGAATATATTACAGATAGAAATTATTTAAAAAATAATTCCCAATTAAAAGTTATAAATGAATATTTTCCTGTTAAAACAGATGGTAATATTTCAAATCAATTAAAAAATAATTTTCGTGATAATAATATAAAAATAAAGCTTATTAAATTTAATAAAAATAATTTACCTATTTCTTTCAAAAATAAAGAACATTTAAAATTTGAATCAACTTATCAAGTAAATTATAGAAATAAGAATTCTGATTATTTAAAATATATTGAAAATAATGGAATAAGGAAATTTAATCCTAGAAATATTCCAATTAAACCTAATTTTAGAACTTTAGATGATATAACTTATAATCAATTATTATATAATCAAAAAAAAAATAATACTTTAGATATTCAAGATTCAAAATTTAATAATTATTTGGGAAATAATATCACAAATGATTCCGATAGTAGTAAAGATGAAGGAGAATTAAGTTTAGGTGATGTTGCTGATATTATTATTTATCATTCATTTAAAAAAGAAAAGAAAGAAAAAAACTTTTTGTTTTATAAAAATGATTATCAAACATTTAAATCAAATAAAAAAAATAATTACTTAAAATTTTTTCTCTAAAATTTATTTGTTTTGAAATTTTAATGATTTTGTTTCATTTTTTATAAAAATATGTTTGCTTAAAAATATTCATCAAGTTTTTCATAATTTTTGAATTTGAGTTTAAAAAGAATTATTTTCAAATCTAAAAACAAAAAAGAAATATTTACACAAAAAATAAATAAAATTAATTATTTTCTAATTATTCTTCTATTTTAAATTTAATTCCTTAATTTATAAAATAATTTAATATTTTAAAAATTATAATATAAGAAAAGTATTTTAGATAATATATAAATAAATATAAATTTCTATTGATTATAGATATGACTTGATTTTAGAAAAAAAAAGTCATTTTAAATAATATTTATTAAATATATTTTATTGATATTACCAATTTTTTTACTTTCTATCTTGAATTTTTTGATAATAAACATAAAATTTCAATTTTTTAACTTATATTTTATATATATTATATTAATCACCTTTTTCAAAATATTAAACTGAAAAAATATGAAAAAAGTAAAATTTTGTAATAAACATTTGAGAAAAGAGATTTATATATAAATCTAATAATTATAAATAAAAAGTTAGATTTATCAAAAATTATAATTAATAATATTAAAATTAATAAACAAATAAACATTAATTGAAAAATGTTAAAAAGCAAAAAATTTTGGTCATATGAAATATGTGAAAAATTTAATTTAACAGATGATATGTTGAATAATTATAAAAAAAAAGGTAAATTTTATGAAGATGGACTATATTTTTATGAGCAAATAGGAACAGGAGCACATCCTGCAATTAAAGCAACTCAAGGGACTGTACCAACAATTATATCATTTCAAAATGTTTTAGTTGATTTAAACACTTTAAAAATTTTATTTATGTTATTATCATCATCAAAAGTAACAACATTAAGATTTTCATCAAATAAATTTAATTTACCAAATCTAGAATTTATGATTGATTCTTTATTAAATAAACCAAATGGTGTTTATAATTTAACTTATGAATGGAATGATAAATTTATTATTGATGGAATTGAATATTCTTTTAATGATATTAATAATACAATTGATGAAAAATTATTAAATGATTTAAAAAAAACACAAGATTTAATTGTTTCTTTAGTCACTAAATCTCCAAATAAATTAGAAGCTTTATGTTTAAGAGGAGATATGATTGGAGATAAAATTGCAATTCAAATTTTTGAAGGATTAAAAGACCCAAATTCAACTTTAAGAATATTAAATTTGTTTAGAAACAATTTAACTAATGAATGTATTAAAAGTTTTAGTGAAATGCTAATTGTGAATAGAAAATTAGAAGAAATTAATTTTGGAAGAAATCATTTAACTGATGAAAGTTTAGATTTAATTAAAGAAAATTATGGTTTATTTCCAATGACTCCTGAAGAAGTTGAAGAATATAATAATATTAATAAAGAAAGACAAGAAATTATTAAAAAAAATGAAAAATTAAGAGCATCTAAAAAACCTGAATTAGAAGTTCCTTATTTAGATGAAATGAAAGAAATTAATGGTACTAATTATAGAGTAAAAAATAATTCTTTAAAAATCATTAATTTAATTCAAAATAAATTTACTGGAAATTCATTTGAAAACATTAAAACTCTTTTAGATGGGAATGATGATTTATTAATGACTGTTGATTACAAACTTTATTCTGAAGAACAAAGAAATGTTTTCACAGATGTAAATGGTAAATATGCGCATAGATTATATTTACTTAAATAAATTAAAATAAAAGAGCATGAAAATAAAAATTTAAATTAATTATTATAAAATTATTTTATTCATTTTTATTCTCTTCTTAGACTCTTTGCTCATATTTTTTAGTTAAATTTTATCAGACAAAGATTTTTTTCTTGGTTTTTGTTCAAATTAAAAAAATTTTTTAAAATATATTTTTTAAATATTAATAAAAAAACAAAAATAAGTTCTCCAAAAATTAAAAAGAAAAACCTAAAAAATTCCTTTTATTTCAATAAAAATAAAAAAACCAAATAAATTAAAACACGTGTTTTCCAAATTAAAAAATAAAAAAATATAATAACCAATATATTTATAAAAAACAATAAAATTTAAATCATATAATAATTAAATTCCTTGAAAAAAATGTCAAAAACAATATTTATCACAATATTAATAATAATTCCAATATCAATATCATTTTACGAAGGAAAATCTTCAGTAATTCTTTTAGATAACACAAACTTTGAAAAAGAAGTTCTTCAAACAAAAGATATATGGTTAGTAGAATTTTTCGCTCCATGGTGTGGTCACTGTAAAAATTTAGCTCCTGAATATGAAAAAGCAGCTCGTGCATTAAAAGGAATATTTAAAGTAGGAGCAGTAGATGCAGATAAAGAAAAAGAATTAGCTGGAAAATATGGTATTCAAGGTTTTCCAACAATTAAATTTTTCGGTATTACAAAAACAAATATTCAAGATTATCAAGGTCAAAGAAATGCACAATCAATAATTAATTTCATGTTTGATAAAGCAAGAGATATAACAAATAAAAGAATGGGAAATACAAATCAAAAAACAAATAATCAAAATACAAGTAATAATGATAATACAAATAAACAAGAAAAAAAAAAACCAAGTGGTTCTAGTGATGATGTGATAGTATTAACAGATAGTAATTTTGATGAAACAATATTTAACAGTAAAGATATGTTTATGGTAGCATTTTATGCTCCTTGGTGTGGTCATTGTAAAAATTTATTACCAGAATGGACATCAGCAGCAACTCAATTAAAAGGTAAAGTAAAATTAGCAAAAATAGATGCAACAGAAAATAATCAAATGGCATCTCGATATCAAATTCAAGGATATCCAACAATAAAAATATTTCCACCAGGTAAAAAAGATTCAACAACAGGGGAAGATTATAATGGACCAAGAGATGCAAATGGAATAGTAAATTATGCTTTATCAAAATTAGGAAGTTATGGTTATGTACCTCAATTAGTAAATAATAATATATTTAAAGAGACATGTGAAGATAGAATTGGAATTTGTGTCTTAGTGTTTTTACCTCATATTGTAGATTCATCAGCAAAGGAAAGAAATCAATATTTAAGTTATATTAAAGATGCAAGTAAAAATGCAAGTGGAAAACCTATTTTTTATATTTGGGCTCAAGGAGGTGATTATTTTGATTTAGAAGATAAATTACATTTAGGCTTTGGTTATCCTGCTGTTGTTGCTATTAATTATAATAAAAAAAAATATGCTATTTGTAGAAAAGCTTATACAAAACAAAATTTAGAAGATTTTGTTAGTGGATTATTAAGAGGCAAGGAAGCTCTTATGAATTTACCTGAGTTACCTAAATTAAAAAATAAAGATTTGTGGGATGGAAAAGATGCTCCTAAAGTTGAAACTGAGAAAAAAGAAGATGATTTGTAATTTTTTTTTATTTGATATAATTGAATTTTTTTAAAGTTTGGTTTTGTTATTTTTTATTGTTTTATTATTTTTAGGTTTTTAAGTTAAATGTTTTCTTTTTTTTGTTTTTTATTTTACGTTTTGAGAAATTATTATTTTTTTTATTGAAAGTTAATAAATTCTTGTTTTAGAAATTAATTATTCTTTTTTTTATTCTATATAAAATTTTATGTTACAAAGGGAATTTAATGACATTATAGATAACAATTCTTCAGAAATCCATCCCTCAATGACCAGAGAACAACTTTCAAAAAATAATCAATTTTTTTTATACGAACAAAGTTTAATAAATAAGCATTTTACTTCTCTTCCTCCAATAGAAGCATATTTATATTTTCCTAAAAGAGAAGAACAAGTTATCGTTAATCCAAAAAATAAAGAAGATATTATAAGAATAATATTTAATAATGTTAAATTTACAAGTTTTGAAGAAAAAAAATTAAAAAAATTATACGAAGAATTTAGAAAAAATAATGATAGTAAAAATGATGATTTTTATTTACCTAAATATTGGAATGATGGAGAATCAATTAGATTTTTACAAGCTGCAGATTTTAAAATAAATAATGCAATTAAATTAATAAAAGAAACAGTAAAATGGAACAATTCTTATTATCCTTTTCAAATTGATGATAGAGTAAAAACTATATTAAATTCAGGAATAATGTTTTTATGTGGAAAAGATAAAAGATTTCGTCCTGTTATTATTGTACAGGCAAAAAAATGTTCCATTTTATTAAGTGAAAATTATCAAATTGAAGAAATACAAAAAAGTATTATTTACTTTTTAAATTATATGATTCAATATCATTTAATTATAGGTCAATTAGAAAATTGGATTATTATATCTGATTTATTTAATGTAGGAATTACTGAAATAGGAGATTTTAAAAAAATTTTAGATATATTATCAAAATTTAGAGGAAGAGTTTTTAGAAATTTTGTAATAAGAATGGGTAGATTATTAAAATTTAGTTTAAAAAGTGCTTTAAGTTTAGTAGGTTCAACTTCTTTAAAGAAAATAAAAGTATTAGATAAAGATGAAATATTTGATAATTTAAAAGAATATATTAATCCTTATTATATTCCTAAAACTTATGGTGGTTATGGAAAAGATTTAGATACAGAATATAATAATGATTATTTTCCTCCTGAATTACCTGAAGTTGATTATACTGAAGATTTACCTAAAGATCTTTTAAGTGAAGAAGAATATAAAAATCTATGTTATGAAAGTAAACATAAACCTTTAGTTATTTGTCCTGAATTATTAGCAAAATGGAAAGAAGAAGAACAATTAAGATTAATAATGGAAGAAGAAGAAAAAAAAAAAAAAAATTAGAAGAAGAAAGAGAAAATGCAATTCGAAATATAAAAACTTTAAGAGCTAACACTTTAGATGAATGGAAATTATGTTTGAGTGAAATTTCCAATTGTAATATTCCTACAAATGAAAGTGATATTGTTAATAAATATATTCCTGATAATTGTAATTGTGAAGGAATAAGTAATCATTTAACTATTATCCATTGTATATCTCCAATGGATACATCTCAATTTGGTTAATTGTAATAGATTTTTTTATTAAAATTGGATTTATAAATATTTTATTAGAATGTTTTTAAATTTTATGTAGTAAAATTAAAAAAAATTTAAAAATTTAAATATATTTCATAAAAAAAAATATTTAAATTATATATAAAATTCAATGAAAGGAAAATCTCATTCTCAAAAAAATATATTTTTACCAGGATATGTATTCAATGACCCTTATAAAACAAATTTCAACAAAAAGCAATTTTTTGTAGTAAAACAAAACACAGATTTAGGTAAAATAAAAATAAAATAACCAAAAATCATATTTTTTTAAATTTTATAGAAATGAACACTCAATTAGAACCATTAGATCAAATGGCAATAAGAACATTAAATAAATGGACAACATCATTAGGAGGTTTAGGGAATATGAATAAATATTATCAAAATATAGGAAGTAATTTAGCTAAAAAAACATATTATAATTTATCATTTCCGAAAAGATTGCCTCAATGGATAAAATATGATAAAAATGTGTTAAAATTTTTAGGGTACTTCAGTGAACATGTTGTTGAAAGTGCATATGAAAATTATAGAATTAGAAAATGCAATATATATTATTATTTAGATGATGATTCATTGCATATTGATGAAATTAGAGAAGAAAATTCTGGTATTGTTCAAGGCTATTTTATTAAAAGACAAAGATGCCAAAAAGAAGGTTTGAAAGGAGTTTTTATTAATTGGAGAGATTTTAATCTTCAAAAAGAAATATTTTTATTTGGGAAAAAATTTAGAATTTGTAATTGTGATGATTTTACTAAAAAATATTTACTTGATAATGGTATTATTTTGAATCCTCCTGAAAAAGTACCTGAAGTTATTTTTGAACCTGATAAATTTAAAAATGTTGATTTTGAACAAAATAAAAAGAATATAGCAGATTTAAAAGAATATATTGAAGTAGGTTTAAAAGGAGGTCATCCAAATAATGGTTTAAAACAATTTTTAGAAAATGATAGAAAAGTTTTAAATTTTGATATTTCTTGGTTTGATGATAAATATGATAAAGAAGAAAAAGTATATAAAATGAATTATTATTTAGCAGACGGAAAAGTAATTTATAAATTTTATTTTTTATTAGATTGAAGTTAGAGAAATTAAAATAAATAATAGTGGAAAAGAAAATTTTCCTCTTTTATTAAATAAAATGAGATTACCAAAAAAACCTCAATTTACTTATTGTCCAGGTTTAATAAAAAAAGAAGACATATATTATACTCCAAAAGATTTAATATTAGGAAATTATGTAAATGTATTTAATAGGCAATGTAGATTAATAGATTGTGATGACTTTACAAAAAAATGGTACAAAGAAAAGTAAAATATAAAATAATATTAAATTATAAAATGTTTTATAGTCTTGGAATTGATATGATACCAATTAAAGTAAAAAGAAATCCTCCTCAAAGAGTAATTCACCCAATTCCTCCTCATAATGGTTTTGGTTCAGATGAGGATTCATTATTATCTGTTTTTTATTTAAATCCAGCTGGTAAAATTCATGAATATTATACTGATAAGTTTAAAAGAGAAAAACATATTTTAAGATTTAATGCTAAATTAATTTCTCCAGTGCCATCTGATGAAGAAAGAAAATTTATTTTATCTTATTATTGTAAAGATGATTCTATTCAAATATATGAAATTGCAGATAGAAATTCAGGGAGACAAAGTTGTAAATTTTTAGAAAGAAAAAGAATGAAAAACCCATATACTAATAATTATTACTCTGAAAAAGACCTTTTAGTTGGAAATACCATTTATTTAAATAAATATACTTTTAGATTAATGGAATGTGATGAATATACTAAGAAATATATGAAAGATAATGCTGAAATATTTAGAGATGCTGATTGTAGTGAAGTCATTGAAAGAATTAGAGTTTCTGGTAATAAATTTGAAAGTTTAGAAAAATATTTAATTGAAATTTTAAGAACTTTAGATCCTCAAGGTACAGGTTGGGTTTCTAGTGATAGTATTTCAGAAGGTTTTAAAAAATTTAATCTTTATTTATCCACTCAAGAACTTATCAGTTTAGTTGGGGAATTAACTAGAAATAATGATGGTAATTATTCTATGGAAGATTTATATAATTTAATTGTTTGTTATAAGTGAATTTTGGTTGAAAATTAATTTTTTATTGTCTTTTTAGAAATATTTTTTTTTTTTAATATTTGAATATTTTTTAAAATCAAAATAAATTTTAATATTTTTTATATATATTATTTAAGCAATGATTTTTTAAATAAAATACAATAATTATTAATTTATTGGAGCTGGGCCTAAATCTGAGTTAATATATTTACTGTAAAAATTATGTCTTAATTCTACGGGAGAAAAAATAAATGAATTTTCTATTATAAAAGTATCTAAATGTTCATCATTAATATATTCATTTCTAAGACTTGGTTCTTCAGTTAAATATTTTTTAGTTTTAGTAATTAATTTTCTGAATTTATTAGATAACCATTTACAATATTCATTAATATTAATAGGATTATAAATTCTAGTCATTAATTCAGTTACTTCTTTTTCATCAAAATCTCTAAAATTAAAAGTAATTTCACTTAACATACATTCTAAATATGTTTTTAAAAAATTAAAAACTGTGGAATAAGTAACCATACCATCATTATTAATTATAATAGATTTCATTAAATTTCTTTTTTCTTTTTCATTCATTTTTCCTTCTGGAGCAAATCCAAGTAACCAAATTAATATTAATAAATTAAATTTATCTTTATAAGAAGTAACAGATAAATTAATATCATTATAATTTAAAATAACAGCATATAATTTTTCATCACTAGTTTTAGTATTAAAAATTTGTTTAATAAATTTATAATATAAATCTTTAGTTATCCATTCCAAAGGATCTTCTTCAATATCTAAAATAAAGACTCCAAAAATTTCTTGTGAAATTTTTTTAATATCTTTATAATTTTTTAATTCTTTTGACCTTTTCAATAATTGTTCTCTAATATATATTTCAGCATTATTATTTAAATCAAATATTGTATTTTCCCCACAACAAGCTTGATTATTTCCCATAATAATAAAATTAAAAAAAATATTTAAATAAAAATATAATATAAATTATAAAAATGAATATTTTAATAGTGAATGGATTTGGTAAAAGTGAAAGAGGGAAAGATTCATTTGATAAATTTTGCAATATAATAGATAATCTTCTAAAAAAGGTTTCTTTTAAATCTGGAATAGAAAATTTTTTATACAGTTATCGTTCAATTGAAGAATTAGATGATTTTGTGTATAATTTACCATCAAATGAAAAAGCTTCAGATGAAAAGAAATTAGAATTTAGGAAAAACTTTGATAAATTAGATTTAATATTTGTAGATGGAAAAGAAAAAAATTATTTACCATGGATGTCTCAAGGTCGAAAACTGTTAGCATTAATAGAATTATGTGAAAAAACAGGTAAAATAATATTTGCAGGAGGAATAGCAATGTTAACTTTAATATATTATTTAGCAACAAATGGAAATTATAAAAATTTTATAAATTCAAATGGTGAATTTCCTTCAATTGAAGATTTAAGTAAAATTCCATATGATTATTTAACTAATTTAAAAAGAGAAGATGCTTTTTTAGATTTTGTAACTGGTGATGTTTATGAATTTAAATCAACAAATGAATGGGTTCCTATTATGAATATTGGTATTCATAAATTATTGTATGCTGAAAAATTTCATAATAGAGGAAAATATGTTACAAAAGAATATCATTTATCTAAAAATAAAGATTTAGTTTCTACTACTAAAAAAGAAATTAAAATGAAAATAATTAAACAATATTGTCTTCATTGGTTAGTTAAAAATTTACCTGTTGAATTTGTTGCTAATACTACGTTAACTTGGTATACACATAATATTTGTGTAAACAACAAAATAAATCAATTTAAAGTTATATGTGATTCAAATTTTGGTTCAATGATTATAGAACATAGAAATTCAATTGGAGTTATGTTTCACATTCAAAAAAATTTTCCACATTCAATAACAATATTACATAATTTTATAGCTAAAAAATTTGTAGAAGTTCAAACTAAAACATCATATATTGAACAAACAGAACAATTTGAATCAGAAGAAGCAAAAAAACTTTTTAAATGCATTGTAAAAGAACCTCCACCTGATTACGCAAGTGGAATAACATTAAATTGTACTAATCCAAAATCAACTGAAAATTTAGTAAATAAATCTAGATTTTTTTATAATACTTCTTTTAATAATAAAGAAGGTAAACATTGTGGTTTAAGTTATAATAATAGAGATATGATATTTTTATCAAATAATGCAGTTATTAAAGAAAAAATCCCATATAATAAAAATGTTACTGAAACTGATATTGCAAGTCCAATTAAATTAACAGCTGAGCAGATTTTAGGAGATGATTATGATTATTTAAAAATAGATCCAAGTTGGGATGATGAAAAATTAATTGAATTTTATAAAAAAAAAGGAAGAGAAATATGCAAATTATTACAAGATTCTCAAACAATTGATACTTCAGCAAATAAATTAACAAGAAAAAGTTCTAAAATAAATAAACCTCCAAATAAAAGTAATTTTTCTTCTAAAAATACTTCAAGTTATGCTTCAAGTAGAATAAATTCAAGTAAATCTAAAACAGCAAATAATTTTAGTAGTACTAGTAAAGTTCAATCTAAAGTTTCTCAATGGGGAGATAATAATAATAGTAAAAGTAATACTAATTTAAATAATAATATGAATAATATTAAAGCAGGATTTCAACAAAAGAAAAAAAATGAGAATGAATCTGTTTTAACTATGTTATTTCCATATATTAAAGAAGAAGATTTTCAAATGAAAACTTTTAATCCTGAGAAAAGTGAAGAAAAAAATTTAGAAGTAATTAGATTAAATCAAGAAAGAAGAATAAAAAGTAATTTCAATGATAAATTCAAAAAATATGATAAAGAATTGAATACTTTTAGAGATAAACCAAGTATAAGATGTTCTTCAGCTTATGTAACAGAAGATGAAAAAAGAAGAAGAGAATTTATAGAAAGTAAAAAATTATGGATGTGTCCTGAAGATTTTAGAAGAGTTTTTGGTAAAAGAACTTTAAATAGTAATATGAAAAAAGAAAGTTCTAAAGAAGATGGTGAATATATTCCAAATATATTTAAAGAACCTGATTATGAACATCAATTTAGAGAATTTGATAAAACAAGATGGGTTTCTAAAAGAGATTTTGTAGTTTAAAAATATAGAAATTAACTTTGAATTAAATTAGTAATAAAGATTTTTAAATTTTTTTATTAATAATAATAAAGAAACAATATCTTTATAATTTAATTCTTAAAAAATTCCAATTATAATTTAATTAAAAGAAAATAATTACTTTTTTACTTTTTAAAGAAATAAAAAGTAAAAAAATCAATTAATATTACTAAATATATTATTTGTTTCTCTCATAGTTTGAGAAAATTGAGCAATATTATGCATTCCTCTATTTCTCATAACAATATTATGTTTTCCAATTTCTCTTTCAATTTCTTTTTTCATAGGTTTATTAGGCATTTTAATAGGAACTAATTTTTTTCCATTTCCCAATATATTACTTCCCCATTTATCATTTGATACTAAAGTAGAAGCAAATTGATTCATTTCATTTAATTCTTTAGTACCTAAAGACTTAGTTTTTTCTTTAAATATATTTTTCCTATTTTGTTTAATATTTGCAATTTCTCTTTCACTAATTAAATCTAAATCATTCATTGTTAATCTTAAAGAAGAGGTTCCATTTAATTTAATTAAAGGATTTAAAGAAGAAGTCATTTCAAAAGTTTTAATAGAATTCATATCAGTAATATTACTTTTTTTAAACATAGTACTAGTTTGACTTCCTTGATTGAAATTACTGGTAACACTTTCATTAAAATTAAAATCTTTTTTTAATTCAGAATTAGAAAACATATTATATTGAGTTTTATTTGCAGATAAAGTATCTTTTAATTTTTTATTATAAGTTTCTACTGAATATTTATTATATTTAATAAAAAAATCTTTTCCTCCAGTTTTAAATTTCTTATTTTCTTTCATTGAAACTCCAATTTCTAAATGAATTCTATCAAAGCAACTTCCACTTAAACTAATTGGTCCTCTTTCCATTTTTTTTTCTAAAGAATTTTGAAAAGTTTTCTTTTCTAGATTAGGTAATACATTTTTATTATTATTATTATCTTTTTCATTTTCTTTATCTTTATCTTTAATATCTAATTTTGGAAGTGAACTTCTTCTTCTTTTTTTTTCTTTATTAATATTTGGAGTAGTTATATTATTGTCTGTATTAATTATTTCTGCTTTTTCTATTGCAGGAGGTATTTCTTGTTTTTCAGTTTTTAACATTTTCATATTAGATTTAATAGATAAAAACTCTTTTGCTAAAGTTTCTATTTTATATCCTTTAATAAATACAATATCACCATTAGGATCAATAGTTAATTTTTTTTTCTCATATTGTTTTTTTAATTGTCCTTCTTCTTTTTTTTGTTCTTCAACTTTTTTCAAAGCTTTTAATCTTTGTTTTGTTTCTTCTTCTTTTTTTTTTATTTCTGTTTCCTTTTCTAATCTTAATTCTTTTAAATCTATTATATCTTTAAATATTTCACTTGGTGCTTCTTCTATTGAAATATCATGGAAAGAAAATTTATTCATAATTTCTCCCATATTTCTTTTTTTATTTATTTGATCTCCGGTTTGACTTAAACGAAGTTTTTTTAAATCTATATTTCTACTTCTTCTAGATAATTTAAAATTACTTGTTGTTGTTAATTGAGCTTCTTCTTCTACTTTTTCTAATTTTGAACTTGGAATATTTTCTTGAGGTTTATTTTCTGGAATTATATAATTTATTAATGTTGATGAATATCTATCATATTCACTTGAATTAGGCTCATTAATTATTTCCCAATTATTCTCTCCTCGAAAATAATTTCCGAAATATTTGTTTTGTAAATCTACTGTTAATGAATTGTTATTTAATAAAGAATTTATTGTATTTTCTTCTATTTTTTCCTCAATTTCAAAATTTGGTAAAGTATCATTTTCTCTTTTTTTTTCATCTTCTTTATCAATTGTTATAAATTGAGAATTTAAATAAGTATTTAATGTATCTATTAAATAAGTATAACATTCATCATAAACTTGTTTTTCTACTTTTTGTTTAAAAGAATTTGATACTGTTAATGATATTATTTTTTCTACCATATGCCATGCTATATCTTCTGCTTCATATTGATATAATGTTGGTTCTGGTTTTCCTTGATTCCCTTTGAAATATGAATGTCGATTTTTTACATTACTCATTTTTTATTTATTTATCTTATTTTTAATTTATTTTGAAATTTTTTAGGTTACAATTTTTATAAATTTTAAATTAAAAAAATAAAAATAAATGAAGGAATTACTTTGTTTTTTTATTAAATTTTATAATTTTTTTCATATATTGTATAGGGTTAAAATGAATAATATCTTATTTTATTTTAAATATATTATTTATAAAAAAATCATTTTTGTATATCAAAAATTTAAATTTATTTAATTAATTTCACATTTTCTATTTTTATAATTTAATATACCAATTTTTTCAATATTTTCATTAAATCGTGATTTACGTGTAATTAAAATATTTTTTCTTTGTTGAACTCTAAGTAACATTTTTTGTAACTTTTCATACATTCTTTGTTCTTTAGTACTTAATTCATTTCTCGAAATAATTTCAAAACTATAATTATCATCAACTTCAACAAAATCAAAAACTCTTTTTTCATTATTAGAAGATTGATCTTCATCAATTTTCAAAATATCTTCATCATTATCATTTTTAATCTCTTTATTTTTAACTAATTCATTAATTGCATCAACGTTAATAAAACTTTTTCTATACATTTCATAAAATTGAGCAGGTAATTGAGTATTATTTTCAGTTATTGGAGTAATAATATTACAACATAAAGCTCCTGTTGACCAAGTTCTACATAAATTTTCATTCATTAAAATCTTATTTATATTTATATTATCTTGTGTTGGATTTATTTTTGATGTTTCTATTGTATTATTTTTTATATTATTTGAATTATTTTTTATTGTATTAGAAATAATATTATTATTCATAGTATTATTATTTTGTGAATTTTTTTCATTTATTATTGAATTATTATTTGAGTTTGTTGTTATTGTATTATTGTTACTATTATTTATTATATTGTTGTTACTGTTAATTGTATTTGATGTATTTAATATTGTATTATTTAGAGAATTATTAACTGTTTGACTCATTTTATTTTGATTATTTGTGTTTTTAATACTACTATTATTTATTGTGTTTGGATGGGTATTTAAGATTTTATTATTTATTGATGATTTATTATTTGGATTATTTATTTAAGGAGGAATTAATTTTTTTATTTGGCTTTGTTTGTGCTATATTTGCATCTTTTTCTTTTGGAATTTCCTTTTCTTTTTAACCTCCTTTTCCTTTTCTTTTGGAATTTCTTTTTCTTTGTCGATTTCTTTTTCTTTGTTTATTTCTTTTTCCTTTTTATTTAATCTATTAATAATTTTTTCCTTATTTAAAATCTCATTTTTTGCTTCTTTCAATTCTTCTTCTTTCCTTATTAATTGTTCATCACTGGCATTTTTATAATTTTCATAATCAGTTTGTAATAAAATATTTTCTTCAAGTGCACTTTCTAATTTTAAATTTAAATCTTCAATTTTTGCATCATTTTCTCTTATTTTATTTATATAATGATCATTATCATTTTCTAAAGAAACAATTTTCAAATTATAAGAAGCTCTTTCAGCTTGAATTTTTTTAATTTCTTCAATAAATCTATCATTTTTATTATTTAACATTTCTATATCTTTCATTTTATCTGAATTTCTTGCTTTAAATGTATTTAATTCATTTTGAAGATTTTTTTGACCTATTATTGCTTCATTAAGTTTTTTTTGTAATTGTTCTTTTTCTTTTTTTAAATCTTCTGCTGTTTTTGTTAACATTTGAATTGTTGATTCATATTCTTTATTTATTTCATCATTGATTTCTTTATTTTCTTCATATTCTTGTTTTAATTTTTTATATAATGTTTCATAGTCTACTGAAGTCATCTTTAAAATATAATGTAAATTAAATAATTGAAATAAATTAAAAAAATTTTATTTAAAAAATATGATTTTTTTATGATTATCTTTTAAAAAAAATATTTTTGTTTTTAATTAAGTTATTAAATTAAAATAATTAATTTTATTCAGTGATAAGTTTTTAAAAATATTTAATTTATTAATCTTCTAAAAATTTGAATATATCAATTAATTTTTCATAAGTATAATCTTCAAATAATGCATTAATATCAGTTAATTTACTATTATAATCATCAATATTTTCAACTTTCTTAATATCAATTAATAATTGTTCAATAATACTTTTATAATATTTTAAATTTATAGTTCTTTTAGAATAATTAGATTCAATTTCAGAAGTTTTATTTAAAATTTTAATATATTCTTCAGGTAAATCATTTAATTGAACAGCATTACCTAATTCTTTAAAAGCTTTAATAATAGTATATTCCTTTTCTAAATTAAATATTTTTTCAATTTTTGGATTTAAGATTTCAAGAATTTTAAAGATAGTAGCAGGTTTAAATTTGATATTAAATTGAACACTTTTTTTTCTTAAATTAGCTTCAAAAGTAATTTGTTCTTTCAAAGTAATCAAAGTAGAAAGAGAAGTGGCTCTAATTTCACAATTAACTTTAGAAATTTTAATATCAACTAAAGTATTTAAAAAAGTAGATCTTAAAATATAATTATGAGTATTATCATCATTAAAAGATGGTAAATTGGGAATAATTAAATGTAATATTTGATCAAATTCACTTTGAGTCATTCCTGTTCCAGTAAGAATATTACATAAATCATCTTCTAATTTAATAACATTATTATCATTTTCATCATATTCAGGTTCATATTTTTTATGAAAAGATAAAGCATATATTGGAACAGTTACAATTTGAGCTGTTTTAGGTTTATTTGCTGGAATAATAGTAACATTAATATTATCTGTCACTCCTTCGTAAGTTCTTAAGATTAAATGTAATCTATGAGTTGCTTCTTTGCATTTCATTGTTGCTAAAAATTTAGAATGATCTTTTGTTTCTTTATCTAAAGTTTCATCTAATACATTTAATGATACGTCTTTTGTTTTAACATCTAATATATCTAATCTTGCTTTTTCACAATGCATTATTGCCATTTCAATTGGAAATTCAGAATATATAGAAAATTCAAAAACACTTTCTTTTTGATTTAATATTAAATTTTTAACATCTAATTTATATGAATTTTTAATTGCTTGATTTTGATTTTGGGTATTTTGCTTTTTATTAAAATCATCTAATTTTTTATTATATGTATTACGTAAATTTTGAACTTCTTTTTCAATTAATGGTAATCCTTTACTTAAACTTTTTTTATCAATTGTTTGAAATTTTTGTTTTCCTAAATTAATATTAGGAGTTAAAGAGAAAACTAAACCAGAAAGAGAAGATAACATAATTTCCACTTTATCTTTTACTTTAAATTTCCCAATATCTAATCCTGTTAAATGTTCTTGGGTTTCATATTTACAAATAATACCAGATTCTTTTCCCATTGAATATATTTCAACTCTTCCATCACTTCGACATATCACAAATTCATTAGTATTATCATAATTTAAATCACCAATTTGGATATCAACAACTTCACTTAAATTCTTTCCTACATTATTTTCATATAATATTTTTCCTTTATCTATAGCATTAATTTTAAGTACACCATGAGTTCCTGCTGTGGTACCAAATAAATATTTATCTTCATTAGAATCATAATTATTTGTTTTCATTAATGTTAAACAAGTGACATTTCCTTTAACTGGGATAATACATTTACATTGATTTCCTTTTATAAATTTTATTTTTGAATCTTCAGTTCCAATAATTACAAAAGGATCAGTTTTACCATAAAGTTGACAAACAGTTAAACAAGTTATTTTATTGTCATTTACAAAACTAGATTTTTCAACAGTAATATCACCGAATTCATATTGTAAAAGTTGATTATTTGTAATAGCCCAGACCTGTTTATCAATAACAATAAAATTATTGATATCATCAGCCATATTAAATTCTATTTTAAATTTATTTGTATATGTTCTATTTATTTGAAAAATAGAATTTCCAACAGAGAAATATATTTTCTCTTGAGATACTGGATCATCTATTACTCTTATACATGATATTTCTTTTGGGTATTGATTAGTTCTTACTAATATTTCAGGTTCTGTTTTATTATATTTTGTCACATATATTACTCCTCTTGAATCTCCTATAACTAATAATTGAGGATTCATTTTGTTTGAAAGGAATTTTAAACAATAATCTGTTATTCCTCCTACTGTTAAAAATGATGTTTTTGATAGTTGAAATAAATTTTCTTCTCCAAAGACATCTTCCATATTTTTTGGTTATATGATTTAATGTTTTTTTCAAATATATTTTTTTTTATAATATTTTATTTGATTAAAAAATATATTAAAAACAAATAAAATAAAAAAAAATGCATTCTAAGAATTCAAAAATAGCTTCTGAAAATTTATCTTCCTATTCTATAAATAAAAATTTTAATAAAAAATTTAGAGAAGATGATCCATATTATATTCAATCTGTTCCTTATAAAAATTCAATTTCTGAATTTGAAATTAATGAAAGTACAAGTGAAGAAGAAAATCAAATTTTAAATAATCAACAATCAAAAAATATAAAAAATAATGACCCAGTTGATCATAAATTTAATTTTCATTATCCAATTCTTTTTCATACTAAATATGATTATGTTTTTAAATTTAGAGGAAAATTTTCAAAGAAAGAATTTCTTCAAAGAACTATAAAAATAAGATCTTATCCTCTTCATTTGAAAACTTCTTTATTTTTTTATGAAAAATGTAATCCAATAAGAAAGAAAGATTTTTCTTTTATAAAAATCTACTTTAATGAAATTAAAAAGAAAGGAAATAAATTATATAAAAAAAGAAAATTTAGAGAAGCTGTAGAAAATTATTTAGAATCTTATAGTTTATTAAAATGGATTGAATTTAAAGACCAAAAAAATTATAAAAGATTTTTTCAAAGTCAAATTCCAATTTTAGATAATGATTTAATAGAATGTTCATCACTTCCAATAATAAATGATGATGAAAGTGAAGTAAATTCAAATGAAATGTTAATAGAAATATTATTATGTTTATCTATTACTTTTATGGAATTAAGACATTATAAATGGGCTTTATGCTGTTCAAACGAAATTTTAGATATTGATGAAAATAATACTTCTGCTTTATTAAGAAGAAGTCAATGTAGATTATATAATAAAAGTTCAAATTGGGATGAATATGCTTTAGCTTTAAAAGATATTAAAAAATGTTTTAAAATATTTAATGAATGTAAAATTGAAATTCCTCAAATTTTTACTGAACATTATAATTTATTAAATAATTTTGCAAGAGAAAAAGATGAATTTGAAATTAAACAATTGAAGTTATTTTTCTTAGATGCATTTAATGCTTATTCTAAATATCCTAATAAATATTTATGGGAAAATTATGATAAAAAAAGCCCTCAACAAGAAATTCAACTTAATGTTTTAAAAACAATGAATAGGAATTATAAAGTTTTTATAAAATTTTATACTGAATCTAAAGATTTAAAAGAATTAAACAATGCATTTAAAGAAATTGAACATTTTATGGAAATATTTAAGAACTTCCAATATTTTCATTCTATGAATATTCCAGGTTTCCTTTTTCTTATTGAAACTTATAATGATAAAAGTCATTTTTTAACAGAAGAAATGAAAAGTGTTCTTCATTTAAAAATATTTCAAAATTTTTTAGAATATTATAAAAATTATACTGCTGATTCAGTTTTTCAAGCAGGAAATTTTAATATTTATTTAATAAAAGAGGCTATTAATAAAGTAAATAAAGAAATGAAAAATAAAGAATTTGAATCAGAGAGTAATTCATCTCAATCTGATTCAAATTATAATGATAATAAGGTTTGTTTATCGAAAAATTTATCAATTTTTGTTCCTTTGGGTTTGATGTTTTCTTCGATAATATATATGTTTTTGATTTTATTTTTCTTTTTACCTTCTCAAAGCTATTCAAATGAATATTAGTCAATTTTTCATTTAAAAATATATTTTATATATATTTAACATTTATATACATTAATAATTTTCATTCATATAATTTTTTATAAATATTAATTTGATATATAATATAATTAAATGCTTAAATAATTATTATTATTATTTATTAACTACCATAACAGTATTTTATCTTTCTCATTTTCTTCATTAAATTAAAAATACAAATGATAAATTTTATCGACATTCCTATTTTTACCAGCATTAGATATTTGTTCAGAAGTAATATTTATATAAACATTAAGTTTTTGTTGATTTTATTTTTCATTGATTCTTTTTATTTTTCAAAACTCTTCATTCTTTTAACACAATCACTCTTTTTATCATGTATTTTACATACAATTTATCTTTTAATTTTACTGAATCATTGGTACTATACAAAAAAATAATATATCAAAAATTTTTTCTCTTTCTCTCAATAATTCTTCTTTTTATTGGGTGTTTAATTTTTTTGGAATAATACGAGTATAAATTTGATTTTGAGTTGATGCTGGTTGTAGATTATTATTATTATCCAAAAAAATATTCAACTTTTTGATTGTAAAATATATCTTTTTAAAATACTGGGAATAAATATATTTGTTTTTCTTAGTTGTTTTATATTATTCAATAATATTTTAGTATTGACTGAAAAATATTGAGCAAATTTACTTAATACATCAATTCTAAACTGCTTTGATTATATTTTTATAATTGGTATTTATTGTTTCATTGATGAATTATTAATCTTTTTTAAATTTATAAAAAAATAAAATTAAAATGAAACCAAAAAAAACATACAAATATTCCGAAAAATTCTTTCCCATTTAATAATTACTTTTATTATACCTAACCCTAGGAGGAGTAGGAGGTCTTTTTTTCAAATATTCTTCATCATTAATCCAGTTAGTATTCCCCCCATCAGGAGGATAAATTAAATGTGGAATCATTGCCATATGTTGATTAATAATAAGCATAGCTCCTGCATTTCCATGTCTCCCACAATAATCAGTAGCACTAAATACAGTAAGTAAGAGGCCTCCAGCGAATCTTTCAAAACCATCTAAAACACATTCATGAGCTCTGATAATATGACTTAAATTATTTTTTTGTAAAAAATCCTTTACTATATCAGGACCATATTTAACTATATTTCCATAACCATTACTATCTCTTTGAACATTTGGTTGAATGCCTAATTCTTCATCAGTATCTGTTGGATCACTCCATAATATATCCATTGCTAATTTCTGCTCTCTTGTCTGAGCCTCATGAATTACATTAAATGGTCTTTTTATTGATTCTATATCACTTAATTTTTTCACATTTGCCCCTATTCCTCCATGTAAACATAATATTTGATCTTCTATAACTGCAGCAAATGGTAAATATTCAAAAAAGTTATTTATAAAAGAAAATAAAGAATCATTATCTTCACTGTTATCGTCTAATCTTTTTTCACATTCTTCTTGGAAACCAAAACCAGAATTAATTAATATATCTTCATGATTACCTCTTAATAAATGAATTTGATCTGGGTATTTAACTTTAAGTGCCATTAATAAACATATAGTTTCAAGAGATAAATTACCTCTGTCAACATAATCACCTAAAAATAAGTAATCATTACTCATTATATCTCCACTTATACTTTCACTTGGACAACCCCATTTATCGAAAAAATTCATTAAATCAATATATTGACCATGAATATCTCCAAAGACTTTAACAGGAGTACTTACTTTTAATATATTTGGTTGAGATGCAACTATATCAAGACATTGTTTTGTTAATTGAGCAACTTCTTCAATTGAAAATTTAAATTTTTCTTTTGCTTCTTCATTATCTTCTCTTAACCAATCATCTGGTCTTAGTAAATAATCTAAAAATCTATCACATAATGGTTTTTCTGAAGTATTTACCATTGATTTTATTCCCCAATTTTCGTCAAATTGAACTGGTTTAATTATTAATTTATCTTCTTTATTATTTGATACCATTGCAATTTCACCATATTTTTGAATATATGGTTTATCAATTAATGAAGACATTGGTATATTAGTATTTTTAGCAGTTGGAATTATTTTATTTGGATTTGGTTTTCTTTGATTTGTACTTTGACCATTAATAGGTGATAAAGTAGGAGTCACTTTCTTAGAATTTTGTTTAGCTAAAAGTGCTCTTCTTTTCTTTTCTTCTTCCATTAATCTATCAAATTTAATTTTTAATTTTTCATTACTATTAAATAACTTAACTAAATCAATTTTAATAATATCATTCTGAGCAACTAAAGTATCAGTTAATTGAAAACCACCATGAGTAAAAATGGAATCTTCAATAATCCAAGAAGTATGTCTAAATTTATTGAAAAAAGCAACACTTTCCCATTGAGAACTTTCAGTATCATAAATTTCAATAGGAATTTGTTTAATATCACTATCATTTCTTCCTCCAATTACTATTAAGAAATTATAATAAAAATTAATAGTATGTTGGAATCTTTTTTGAGGAATATAATTTTGATAAGGAGCTTGAACCCAATCCCAAGTTCCATTTCTATGTCTTCTTAATCCCCAACAATCATTTAAGGGAATATTTTTATCAGTTCTTCCTCCAAATAAAATTACCATATTTTGAGCACCACCATATTTACAAAGAGCACAAGCATGATACATCCTAGGACAAGGAACATTACCTTTAGTATCTAATAAAACCCAAATTAAATTCTCTTTTAAACCCCAAGTGAAAGAATCTTTAATATCTTTATTAGGAATTTTCTCTTCAACTTGGGTAATAAAAACATCATTACTTAATCTATTTCCTAAATTTCCACCAAAAACAATTAAATAAGGTCTATAATAAATCATAGTATGTCCATATCTTTTATCAGGTAAATTACCAGAACATATCATTTTAATCCATCTAGAATTATTTTCTCCATTACTTAAGTCTAAAATAAATAAATCTTCAGGAGCTAACATTCCATTAAATGCTGCTCCTCCAAAAATTGCGAGGTGACTCTGAGAGATCGCACATGCAGCGTGAGCTGCACGAGCACATGGCAATTCACCCGAGGGGGAAATTTTTACCCATGTGTTTTCGTTGATTTTAAATAGGTAACAATCGTTACAAATATCATAGTTTGAACTCAATCCTTTTGCTCCACCAAAGAGGATTGCACTGTTTGAATTTACTATTTTTTAAAAAATAATTTTTTATTGGTTATATATTTTTTTTTGTTTACATAATGTTACTGAATGACCAAAACGAGATAATTCATTTGTTTGAGGATGCTGATGTTGATGAACATTTTGTTGAGGGTTTAATGTCATGTTATGAGATAATTTTGATGTTGAGTATGTATTTTGCATTTTTATTTTTTTTGTTAATTTTTTTATTTTTTTTTATTATAATCTAAGCTTTATTTTTATTTTAATTTTTTATATTTTTAAATTTATTTTTCAATCAATATAATTATAATTTTTGTTAAAAAAATTATTTTAATATTTAAAAAAAAAATAAATGCATAATATAGAAGAAATCTTTTTTTTTGATATTTTTATTAATTTTTAAAGCCCTGCTAAATCATCATCATCTTCATCTTCATCAATTTTTCTTTTAAATTTGATTTTTGTTTCTTGTTGATCATTGAATCCTTCTAATAAACCAATTAATTGGTCATCAGATATTTTTTCTCTATAAACTCCCATTTGTCCATTTCTAATAATCATATCTTCAATTTGTCTTGCTTTTTCTGGTTTAACTAATGCAAGATTACTTACTATATATTATTTATATTAATATTATTATTACATCTTTCTCTTGCTTCATTTGTTAATAAACTTTGAAGAAGAACTTTTCTCTTTTCTTCCATTTCTTGTTGTTTTTTTAATTGTTCTTCTTTTTTCTTTGGATTTTGTTGTTGAGCATATTCGTTTTGAAAATAAGCTTCGTCCATTTTTAAAAGTATTAAAAAATAACTTAAAATTAAAATTAAATAAATATTTATTATTTAAATAATGAAAAATAATTTAATTCCCTATGATGATAATTCATTTATAATAAAAATTAAATGCTTTTTTATTGAATATTGTTTAAATAAACTGTGATATTTTTTTTCTAAGAATTAAAATAAATGAATATATTCATAGTAAAATATGTTTTGTTTATAAATGATTATTATATGAATATTGTTGTTGAAGAAAAATCAATAATTTTTTAATTTATTCAACAATAAATTATCTTAATTGTTTAAAATGAAAATACTTAGTGCTTTTCTTTCTGAATAAAAGATTGAGTCATTTAATCATTTTCTTTAATAATTAGAACAAAAAAAGCATTCAATAATTTAAACAAGTTTTTAATTTCTTCATTTATAGATTATTATTATTTTCATATATTTAAAAAAAATTCAAATCAAATTAGAACGGATGGACAGATTTTAAAGAAAAATTCTTTTAAAAAATCAATAAAAATGTTTAAAATTATAATAAAATATTTATATAAATTAAAGAAATTTATAAAAAAAAATTTTTTAATACATTAAATATATGAATACAATATCTCTCTATAAATTATTTATAGATATTAAAAAATTAACATCAAAATAATATTTTAATAAGTTTATTTGAATCCATTATTGTAAATATTCTAAAGAAAAAAATTATATTTTTTCTTTTCTTATTTAAAGAATAAATTAAATTATCTAAATTTAAAACTAATAATGTTAAATATATGAGTTGCAAGTTCAATAATTGTTCTCATTTTCTTTAAATATATCTAATTTTAATACTAATAATTTTGAAGATATGAGTATTATGTTCCGTGATTGTTTTCGTTTAACTTCTAATTTTAATACAAATAATGTTATATATATGAGTTATATGATTTATGAATGTTCTTCTTTAAATTTATCTAATTTAAATAATAATAATGTTAATAATATGAATAATATGTTCCGTAAATGTTCTTCTTTAACTTCTTTAAATTTATCTAATTTTACTACTAATAATGTTATATCAATGAGGGATATGTAAATTGTGATATTATTATAAATAATCAGAATTTATTAAAGCTTAATATGGTAAATAATTTTAAAAAAAAAAAATATTTCTTTATTTGGTTTAATAAAAAATATAAAGTAATAATTTTTATTTTTTTTTATAATTAACCTTTTTCTATTCTAATACAAAAGAAATATGAATTCTTAAAAAAAAAGATTTATTTTTGAAATAAATCTGTTTCTTTAATATTTGAATATCATAAAAAATAAAAAAACCTCAAAAAAAAAATTTTCGCAAAATAAATAAAAAAAAATTAACAAAAAACAAAAGAGCAACACAAATTCATCTAAAACCCAATTAAAAAGACTAAATCAAAAACCTATAAAAAAATTAAGCTCTTCTCCTTCTTCCAAGACTTCTTTTAAAAACTCTTCTTTTCCTATTTCCATTATTTCCATTAAATCCTCCTCTTCTCTCTCTCCTTCTAAAGCCTCTATTCCCAAAATTTCCATTTTGCCTTCTTCCAATTCTTAAATTTCTTAATCTTCTCCTCAAATTAACTCTCCTTAAACTATTAGAAAATCTTACATCAACGACAGAATTACCAACAGTTGTTTTATTGAGCTTTTGAATAGCATTGAGGGCATCTTCATGTCTCTCGAATTGAACATCTCCACTCCCTCGGCTGTCACCCATTCGATCTACACGTAGACCACATCTTGTCAAGCGACCATACTCTGAGAACAAACCCTTTAACTGTTCATTTGTGAATGACTTGTCTAAACCATATATCGATACCCGCTTCCTTAAGTCACGATTCCCTCTCCTTCTCCTTCTTCCAAATCTCTGAGAATTATTATTTCTACCAAAACCACCCCTTCGACGAGAACGAAAATTACCTCCTCTTGAAAAACGGTTTGAGTTACGGTTTGATGATGCTATTTCATCTAGAGATTTTGTTAAGTTTTCCATTTTTTTCTTTTTTATTATTTTTTTAAAATTTTTTTAAATTTTTTTAAAGGAGGGACAATTTTATTTTATTTTTATTATTATTTTATCTTAAAGTATTTTAATGTTTTTACTCTTTTTATTCAGATATTATTTTTTATTAGATTTTTTAGGGAGAAATTCGGGTTTTATGAATTTATTTCTTTACAAAAGAATTCAAGTTTTTTATATTATTTAATTATCTTATATTATTATAATAATTTTTTTTTTTATTTCATTATTTAAAATGCAAAGTTGCACTTTAGCTACTGATTGTTAGATTTTTCATTTTCTATAATATGTTGCATGTACTCAATATCTTGATTAAAGATATTCTCTTTATGACCCAGTGATCTAAACCTAGTGGTATTAACCAAAGCTAAAAGGGCAGCTTTAGCACGGTAGTCTTTGCAATTATCAAATATCAAAGGAACAAGTCCATAGAAAAGATCTCCTGTACTCCTTGGAGAATCATATTCTAAATGATCCAATATATATTTATTTTCATTTATATGTTCTACGGTATCAAAAAGTTCAAATATATTCGATAAATAATAACAAGTATCTTCATTATCAAAATCAAAAACACCATCAAGAGCATACTCTTTATAAAGTTTAAACATCAATTCTTTGAAACGTTTTATTTGTAAATCAACATCATCTTTATCTTTAAACATTATTTATATATTTATAATTATTTGTTTTAATATTTATTTTATTTTAAATATATTTTTTTATACAATAAAGAAAGGAAAAGGAATTATATTCTTAATATCAAAAAGTTATTTATATCAAATTAACAGAATTATTAACTGTTCTATATTAATTTATTTCCACTTACAAATAAAAACCATTATTCTTTATTTATTTAATTATAATCAAAAATAATACACCAAATCAAGTAGAAAATTTATTTCCCATATAACAAATATTCTGAATTGAAAATAAATTTTCTATCTTCTTTTCCTTCACTTTCACAAATAAAATGAACATAAGGATAACATTTCCTAAATTTATCATAAAATTTAAAAGGAATGACTATATTTGGAAGAGGATTTGGTGTAGGTAAAATTAATGGTCTTTTATCTTCACTTTCAAAAGACAAAACTTTCCCTTTCTCAAAATGGGAAATTAAGTCTTTCTTACCTTGTATTTTAGCATATAATAACTCACAAGTTTTTTCACTATTAAATCTTTTCCATTTTTTACCTCTATATAAATCATAAAAACTAATAATATGAAAAGAATCTACAAAATTAATAAAAGCAAAACCTAAATTACATTTATTTCCATAATCAATAGGTAAATAAAATATATCATATTTATTTTTAAAATCTACGTTTATTTCATCTAAAAAAGTTGTTATTGTATATTTATTTGGAATATTTTTTATCATTATTGTTGTTCTTCGATCTTTTCCTTGAATTATTGAATCGATATCAATAATATTATATTCTTTTTCATCTTCTTGGAAAAATTTCTTTTTTGTAGAAGAAATTATATTTTTATTATTTGAATTTATGAAATCATAATTATTGAATGAATTTTTTTTAGGACTTTTATGATTTTTTTTAAATTTATATTGTTTACTTAACATATTATCTAAAATCATTTCATCATTTGTTTCCTGATTACTAGCAGTAACATTATTAATATTAACTGAGAAAAATTTCGAATTATTATTTATATTATAATTAATAGGATGTTGAAAATTTCTTTGAAAACAATTATTAAAAGGTTGTATTGGTGTTAAAAATTGATTATTATTTATTACAGGAGTTAATTGAGTATTCATTTGAATAAAATCAAAAGTTGGTGTAGCATATTTATTATTAATATAATATTGACTATTACCTAAAGGACTCATTGGGAAATTAAAATTAGAATTTAATTTTGGTGTTGCATTAATAATGTAATTATTATTGTTATTATTGATAAAGTTTTGCATATACATTTTTTGATATGGATTATTATTAAAAAATTGAGGATTATTATCCTTTTTTTGATATTGATAATAATTATCATTTCTATTTCCTGATAATGCAATAAAATTATGAAAAAAATCTTGTTGATTTATTTCTTTTATTTTAGTTAAATTATTTTTAAAATGCTGACTTGATTGAATTATTGGTGTTGGTGTTGTATTCAATGAGGAATTTTCTTCAAAAGAATCATATATATTTCTCCCTTCAAAATTTAATTTATGGCAATTTACCATTTTATCTATTTCATCATTCAATTCTTCGAACTCTCCGTCATAACTACTTCCGTCACCCAATGATTTCATTTGAGAAATCTTGGAATTTACATTATTTTCATTTTTCATCTTTTAATTAAAAAGAATTATATATATTATTTAAAATTTTTTTTATAAATATTTTTGATAATAATATATAAATATTCAATTTATCCTGTTAAATTTTATTTTAATTTGTTTGTTATAAATTATATAAAATAAAGTATAAATTCAATTCAAATTATATAAATTTTTGGAAAAAATTCATAAATAATTAATTATTTTATATTTTGGATGAAATTATTATATTAAAGTTAACTTATTTTTTATTCTTAAAATTAGATTTTCATAAATAATTTATATATATGATTTAAATATATATGATTAGGAACTCTTACTACATGCTTTAATTAAATTAATCTTAAAATATTTAAAAACTTTTCTTCCCCCAATCAAATAATGAAAAATTATGAAGAAATTTACAATTTGAGTCAGTTCATTTCTTTTTTTGAATGAATATTTCCATAGATTCCTATATTTTCAGTATTCTATTATTACTTTTATTTTTTTATCATTTTAAGGAGTAGAATTAGCAATTCTGTAGTATTCTTTATTATTCTCATTTATTTTTTCTTCTATTTATTAATTCATTTTTAAAATCTTCTTAATTATATTATTTTATTATTTTTCATTTCCAATATCATCAATAATGAATGAAATTTATATTCTCCTTTAGGGAATTATAAATAATAATTATAATTTTTGCTTTTTTCATTGAAAGTCATTTTCAAAATTAACATAAAATGCTCTTATTATAATAATATTATTTGTTCAATCTTTATGGAGTGGGAATTTTACTTAGTTTATGTTTTTAAATCTTAAGAGTTATATTATTAAAATTTAATCAAAATGAATCTTTTTCTTTATTTATTTTGATTTATTTAAAAATTAAATTAATTCTTTTGAATTCTATTTTAAATTTTTAATTCTGAATAGAAATTATAAATAAAATACATTTTAAAAATGATGAATTATATCCTTTCTGAAATGAGACAAAAAAATTTGTCTCCAATTAAAGTCTTTAAACCCAAAAATGAGAAATTAACAAATTTCAAACCATTATCACATCCAGGAAGAACTGTTAAATCAGATGATTTTGATAATATTTCCAATACACAATTGAAATATGAAATTAAATCTTATGCTACAAATTCTAGAAATAATAGAATTGAAGAATCTCCGAAAAAAAGTAATATTGATAAAACAAAAGAATTTTTAAAAACTTATACTTCTAGTTTAGATATTGATATTAGAAGAAAAATATTATTTACTGATCATGATTATCCTTTATCTTTGAATAAAACTGAAAGACATAATAAATATAAAACTAAACTTCTTTTTTTTAAACCTGTTCAAAGAAATATTATTGAATATATTAATAACGGAGAAGCTATGATTAATCTTTTTCCTGATAATTATTATAGAATTATTAATGATAAATTTGAATTTAAAAATAATTTCTTATATCAAAATACTTTAAAAAACTTTGAAGAAAAAATTCAAAATTATGAAAATTCAGATATTATATCTTATTCTAAAGGATTTAAATTAAAAAAATTTGGTAAAGAAAATATATTTTTAACTATTAATTCAATAAAAATAAAAATTACAAATAAAAAAAAAAATGAAAAGCAGGAATATTTTTTACCTTTCAATATAATACCATTTTTTTATTCAATATCATATACAAAATTTATTTTATTTTTAGCAAAATTATTAGAAATAACAAAAAAAAATGAAATAATATTTTTAAAAGATGAAATAAAAGAAAAAATAGAAGAATTAGTAAATATAGTTAAATTATTTAGAGAAAGTTGTTCATTTTATGATAAAAAAAGTCAAGAAATAAGGAAATTTCTTTTATTATTTAATCACAATATTTTTGCTTTAGAAATTATTCCTCCAATAATTGAATTAAAAAAAACTGATGGAGCAAAAATAATTAAAATTGCAGGAAAAGCTTTAATGATTCATTTAATTGAAAATGAATTTAATAATTGGGAAAAACCTACTTTATGTTATTTAAGTTCCATTAAAAGTTTTAGAGATGAAGTTCATTATATTTTTCAAATTAAAAATAATCAAAAAATTGTTAAAATTGATCCAATTAAAATTAAACTTTTATTTAAAGAGAAAATAAATTTAGATTTAATTGATAATAAAAAAGAGTTTTCTTTTTTAATTGAATTATCAAAAGATGAGAAAAATGAAATATTTTTCTTTCATTTTCGTCCTTATATTATTGAAATAATATATGAAGAAATGATAAAAGTTTTTTGTTTGACTTTTCATGAAATGAGATTTTTATTTAATTTAATAAAGAAAGGATATAATTTAGAAAATATAATTTATAAATGCATTATAATAAACGAAAAAAAAAGAGATATAATATTTTCTCTTAATATATTAAATGGATTTGATATTCAAAAATTTGAAAATTTCTTTTATCAAGGAAATAATAATTCTTTTAATTCAAAAATAAAATTAACAATACAACAACCAACAATTGAATGGAGAAGTTTTGAAGATAAAAGTAATACTGGAAAAATAGAGTTATTAAAATATAATTATCAAGTACCTAATTCTCTTTTATTTTCTCTTCTTTCAAATAAATTTGAAAATTGGCCAAGAATACTTAATGAATATTCTGAAGAATTATTTAATTATGTCAATGAAGTCAATCATAAAAGAAGAAAATATACTTTAAATACAACAGGAGTTGTTAAATCTAAAAAATCTGTGACTAATAGAAGAAGAACTAATAAACCGAAATTAAGTAAAATTATAAAATTTTCTGATAATTAAATAAATATCATTTTATTATTATTTGTAAATTGTTGTTTCTTTTTTTGGCTTTTTGGTAAATTTATTGTTTGTTTATTGATTAAAATTTAACTTATTAATTAATTGAAATAAACAATTAAAATTATTTTTAAAAATTAATTGAAATATTATTTAATAATAATTGTTTTTAAATTCAATTTTTAAAAATTCGTTAAATAATAAATTATTAAAAAATGGATTATATGAATATTATAGAAGAAAATAAAAATTTATTAACAAATTCACAACAAAATTTAAAATCAATTGCAGATTTAGTTAATTTTTTTAAATTTCATTTATCTTATTATAAAGACAATGCAATTTCATTTCAAAATAAATATAAAATAGTTGAAAAAGATTCTTTCCCAGTTAATTCGATTTTATATAATAATATTCAAAATATTAAAAAATCACTTGAAAAATGTTTTTTAAATACAATTGAAATTTCAAATAGAATGGAAAAGGAAGTTATTTTAAAGTTAGATGAATTTGGAATTAATCAACAAAAAATTTATCAAGAAGAAATTAATAAATTAAATAATATTACTATTGATTTTATCAAATATTATAAATTATTTGATGTTTCAAAAAAAAATTATTACAAATTAAATTATATTGCAAATGATTTTAATCAAAAAAATGAAAGAAATGAAGATAAGGAACAAAATGAAAGAATTAAAGATGGATTAACTAAGTTATCTTCTCAAATAAAAAATGAAGAATTTTTCTTTAAATGTGAAGTTGAAAGATATAATAAACAAATCTCAATATATAATACAAAATATTTAGAAATTAAAAAAGAAATAGAAGAAAATGAAGAAAATAGAATAAAATTAATAAAAACAGTAATGGAAAACTATTATAATATTTTAGGAGAATTTATAAAAAACGAAGAAGAATATAAGAATTTAATAAACCAATTAATTAATCAAGAAGTAATAGAAAAAGATAAATTATTAGTTTTTAATGAAATAAATAAATATAATAAAAGTAAAGATAATGAAAGATTACCAAAAGCTAATTTTATTTCTTTTTCTGATTTTTTAAAAGAAAATCCAGAAGAAGAAAATAATATAAAAAAGGGAGAATATATTATTAATGACAAAAATTCAATTGTTAAAATGAAAGATAATGAACTTAAAAATTTTATGAATAAAGTAATTGATCAATTATTTAATGAAGAAAATTGTTTAGTTGAAGATTATGCTGATTTAATGGAAATAATTAAAAATAAATCTATTGAATGTGAAAAAATATTTCTTACTCTTTTAATAGAAAGAAAAAAAGAATCTTCAGTTCAATTTTTAAATTTAAAAAATTTAGAATTATTAAGTGAAATTCTATCATATATTATGTTAAACAACAGTGCAATTATTTCAAAGAAATTTGATTTAAACTTTTTAATTATTTTCATTGGAGAAAGATTTTTTTATCAAAATAAAAAAACAAACTTAAAAACATATTTATCTGCAATATTAAGTAAAAATAAATTTTTTAGAACAAAATCATTTTGGAAAAACATTTGTGAAGTTAAATTAGCAATTAAATTAGAAGATTATATAACAAGAATGAAAGACTTAGTTTTGCCAAATGAAAAACCAAATAATTTTTTCTTAAAATTAGGAACAATGATTGGATTTAATGAAGAAATTTATGATAGTAGTTTATTAAGCAAATCTAGAATTTGTCCCTTAATAAAAAATTATAGAATAATTGATGCTACTAAAGTTCCTTTAATTGATCAAATGGCAAAACAAGAAATATCTGAAATTATAAAATTAAATATTCCAAGTTTTTCTTCGTTTAACGTTGCATTATTAGATTCTTTAAATTTAATTTCTGAACTAATTGAACAATATCAATTGAGTAAAGATTATTTAGAATATTATAAAATTTATAATAATATTTCAAATTATACTGTAAGAAAATATTTACATCATGAAAATTATAGTTATTTATATCTAAATGATTTCTCTCTTGAAAAAAAAAATATTAAATTAATTAGCTTTTCTTTAAAATATCTTAAAAAGAAAGAATATTTAAATTTAATGCTTCTTTCAAGAAATATTAGTAAATCTTTATCAAGAAATATATATAATATTATTCTTAAAGATTCTAAAACAGATAATAAATTAAGAATAAAACTTTGGGAAAATTATTTAGAAATATCAAAATTAAAGAAAAAATATAATTATAAAGAAGTTTTAAATTCATTAAAAGATGAAAAATTAAAAAATGATGTTCAAAAAGATGTAATAAGAACATTTATAATAGATACAGAAAAAACAGAAGAAATAAGAAATAAATTATTAAATATTTTATGGTCAGTATCAGAATTAAATGGTGAAATAAAATATTATCAAGGAATGAATTATATTGTTTCATTTTTATTAGAATTAACAGATGAAGAAACTTCATTTTATATTTTTTTATCTTTCTTTTTTAATACAGATTATCATAATATTTTTGATAAAGATTTAATAAAATTAAAACATTTTTTTTATGTATTTAAAAGACTAATTTCTTTATTTGAGCCTGAATTACTTAGTTATTTAATTGGTAAAAGTATAGATATTCAAAATTTTATTTCTCCTTGGTTTATTACTTTATTTCTTAATTCAAGACAATATAATTCAGAAAAAGAACCTCCTAAAATTTTAATTAGAATTTTGGATAAATTTATTTTAAATGGATGGGAATCTTTAATGAAAATTGGAATATTAATTCTTCATTCATTTGAAAAAGAAATAATGAAAATGAATTATGAAGAAATTTTAAAATTTCTTATTAGTGATTTATTAAAAACTGATTTTTTAAAGGATGGAAATATCGATTTATTTGAAAAATGTTTTGATGAAAAACAAATTAAAAATGATTTAATTAAGAATATTGAAAAAGAATATATTTTAGAAGAAAAGTTATTTAATCAAAAAAAGGAAGAAAATAAATAAAAAGAGAATATTAATTGAATAATTATTTATTTAATAATTGAAATTAAAAATTTTATTATTTAAAATAATTTAATAAAAAAATGGATTTATTAGATAAAAATTTTGATTATACATATGCAATAACAAATCGTTATGATATCCCAAATCAATTTATTGAAGTAAATAATAAAAAAATAAAAATAGAATTATTAGTAACAAATGGTTTTGTAAAATTATATACAATAAAAGGGAGATTATATGGTATAGCTCAAACTAATGAAAATCATACTCTTCCAGATTGGAAAATACATGTAAATATTTCACATGATGATATTTCAAAAGCTTGGAAAATAATATCTGAAAGTTTATTAAAATATACAATTAAATATTCACATGAAAAAAATATTATTGATGACTTAATTATTAGTATGAAAGCTATTAATATTAATTTAAATGATGATTTTGCAGAACATATGTCTGGAAGAGAAATTACTATTTATATTTATATGTTTGATGAATTATTAAATCAAAATAATGAAAATGGAATTGAAATAATTGATTTAAATGATAAAGGAAAAGAAGTTAAAATCAATTATTTTTTTAGAAAAAGTGATGAAGAGAAATTTATTTTTTGGTTTGAATTTTTAATTGATATTGAAGAAAAATTAAAACAATTAAAAATAAAAAAAAAGAAATTAGATGGAGCTGCAGATGGGGATTTATGGTTAGGAAATTATACTTCTTTAAGAAATGAATCTTTTGTTTTAAATGATGAAAAAAAAGATTATGAATATCCTCCTAATAATAAAGGTTGGAATGGAGCAAAAAAAAAAAAACCATTTAATTGGTTTCAAATTTATAAAATTAGATATTCTCTTGTATACAAAGAAACAATATATCAAAATAAATTATATATAATTGGATTATTATGGTTAATAATAATATTCTTTTTATATAAAATACATTAAACACTTATAAAAAATATCAAAAAAAAAATTATCTTACAAAAAAAATAAATAAATATTTAAATTTTCAAATTCATATAACAAAAACAATTTCGAAAATAAAAAACATAATAAAAAAAATAAAATGGAAAAAATACGTAGAATTCATCCAAGTATAAAGAAAAACATTCGTTACAAACTATGTGATAAAATGATGGAAGAAAATTTAATAACATGGTTTAGTCAACCTCAAACATTACAATTAGTGCAAAAATTAATAAATGACTGTAAGCAGAAAAATATAGCATTAAGAACTCCAAATCCAATATTTGCAAATAGATTAAATAATTCATTATCAAATAGTCAAATTGCAGCTTCGCATTTTATTCCTCCGGTAAGTCCAAATTCAGTTTCTCTTCAAATTTTTCAAGTTGAAAAAAAAAATTTAATGACTGAATCTCAAGTTATTAATGAAGAAAGAAAAATGACTGAATCACTTACTAATTCTTTAGCTACTTCTATGAATTTAAGTACTATACCTAAATTTTATTTTCCTGAATTACCTTTTGAAATCATTGCTCAAGAAAATACTTTAATCGATAATATATTTAAAGAAAAAAATGAATTAAATTTATCTGAATTTTTACCTATTACTAAAGATTTTTATGGATTTCCACCTTTATTTAATTGTGTTTTATTTAATAAAATTGATAAAGATAAAAAAGGAAAAATTTCTAGAAATCAATTTGATCATTTTCACATTCAAAATTTTAGAGGATGTTCTCAAGTTAAAAAATATTTTAATTTTATTAAATCTCCTGAAAGAGATGTGATTGTAAGAGATGATTTTTATCCTTTTTTAAGAGCTTTACTTGATTTAAATCCATCATTAGATTTCTTAAGAGAACATCCTACTTATCAACATAAATATTCTGATACTGTTATAATGAGAATATTCTATATTAATGATAGTGATGATGATGGAAAAATAACTTTACATGATTTTAAGAAATCTAATTTAATAGAAATATTAAAAAAAGTAAGTGATGAAGATATAAATAATGTAAGACAATATTTTTCATATGAACATTTCTATGTAATATATTGTATATTTTTTGAATTAGATAATAATAGAGAACCAGAAAAAGAATTATTTATATCTAAAGAAGCTTTTAGTAGATATGATGGTCATTCTTTAGGAATAAAAGCAGTAGATAGAATATTTCAACAAATACCAAGAAAATTTAAAAGTACACAACCTGGAAAAATGTGTTTCGAAGATTTTTTATGGTATTTATTAAGTGAAGAAGATAAAACAACAAAAACAAGTATTGAATATTGGTTTAAAATACTTGATTTAGATGATAATGGAATTGTTACTCCAAGTGAAATGGAATATTTTTATAAAGAACAAGAACAAAGATTAGAGAATAATCAAAATGAAACTATATTATTTAATGATGTTTTATGTCAATTATATGATATGATTCCACCTGATAAAGAATATCAATGGACTATTCAAAATTTTTAT
>JAEEGK010004067.1_pt1 | contig 36101 bp, 31 predicted proteins | sample 8958771 | NCBI WGS metagenome assembly JAEEGK01 (sample SAMN16246547, study PRJNA631951) | gut metagenome | biome: gut microbiome; feature: rumen; material: SC-attached | host: Bos | place: Iran: Karaj | collected 2018-10 | reverse complement strand
CTTCAATGTGAAGTTTGACCATTGTACTTCGTCACCGTTTTTGTTGAAGCCATAATAGCATCCATGCTGAACGGTAAAACCGAAAGACCGGAGCATGTCAATGCCACCTTCCTTGTTCTTCTCAGAGATACGTTCCTGCTGGCGCTTCTTAGCAGAATTGTAAGCCTGTCGCCAGATGGTCTTGTTACCGTCCATCTTAGCCAGTTCCGTGATGTAACGCTCCAAGATGGTATCATCCTTGATACACAGGAGCAGATTGCACGTTTCATCGATGACCTTCTGCTTTTCCTCTGTAGTCCCGTTCTTATCAAACTTCTTCTCAAATGCCCATATCAAGAACTCCCTTTCTTCCAATTTGTTGAGGTCGGTCTTGTCGCTGAAAAACTCATCGGGATCAATCTTCTTCGGCAGTTCTACGCTGAGGTCGTTGGGAATCTCCTTCACACTGACGGTAAAACCCTGACGCATGGCGAGGGCTCCATTACGTAGAACATTCGCAAATCCGGCACCAATCATTTCTTCCTGTTTGGGAATGTCTGAATCAGGAATGAAGCAAAGCGTACAATCCTGTAGGCGGAAGTCTTTCAATTTCTGAAACTGGCTCTTAGTCCACGAGCCACCGAGGGAGGCAATCGCATTGGAAATGTCGAGTGACTGTAGTTTCATGACATCAGGTGCCCCTTCCACCAGGAACAGTTTTCCCTGCTTCTTGGCCGAAGGTATGGCACTATCGATGCCGAAGATGGAATGAGACTTGTGGTACAGTTCGCTATCCGAAGAGTTGAGGTATTTACAATCAGCATCTTCATCCAATGCCCTTGCAGTGAATCCCTCGATACGGTTGTATCTGTCTCTTATGGGAATCATGATGCGATTCCTATAGACGCAATACAGCTTATTGTTTTTTTCACTGACTCTCAGAATGCCCGTCTCCTGCAACAAGTCAAGGCTCATTCCTGTCTTAATAGCAAAATCAACAACGGAATGCCAGTCTTTGGGTGCATAGCCAATACGTTGTTCCTGGCAATACTTCTCATTCCAGCGACTAAGCATATAGGTTTTGGCCATTCTCGCATCTTCCGTATCTTTCTGAAGCTGTTCTACAAAGAATGTGGCCAGCCTGTCGTTGATGATGCGCATGGACTCCCGTTTCTTGTGTTTTTCCTCTTCTTCGGGTGTTGACTTCATTTCCTTATCCGTAAGGTCATGGCCCAGTTTTTCTTTCAGAAGCTTTTTCACGGCCAAAGGGAAAGTAAGGCCAGCCGTCTCCATGACGAAGTTGATGACGTTGCCACCCTTACCACATCCAAAGCAGTGGTATAAGTTCTTGGCCGTATCGATGCAAAACGAAGCCGTGTCCTCATTGTGGAAGGGGCAACAGGCCCAAGCACGATGTCCTTTAAGCTTCAGGGTGATACCATAGTCTTCAGCCACTTCCGTCAGATCTACTTTGTCGAGAACTTCATCAATATATTTCTGTTCAATCATAATAGAAAATTACTTTTGTATTATATAAGTGTAACTTTATAATATATAATGGTATGGGGATTAAAGGCCGTTCAGCTCCTTTCTGTGTTCCTCGATGAAGGCAACAATCATGGCCGCTGCAAGAGCGCGAATGGGGATGTTGCGCTCAGAGTTAGCCCGTAGTTGCTCTATCAGTTTCTTAACCTCTGTGGGTAGCCAGACGGCTGAACCTTGTCCCCTAACACCAGTATAGTCCTCCAGACCTTCTATGAACTTCTTCCATCCAATAGCATGCCAATCAGACTTCTCTTTACGTAAAACAGCTGTCTTATCTTTGGACTCAGCGTTTGCACCTATTATCTTTGTGACACTCTCTGCGAGTGAAACCCCGTTGTCGTTTTTTGAAAACAACGGGTTTATTATTTTTTTCTGTTCCATGTCTTATAGTTGATTGATGATTTCAATGATTCTGTCAAAAGTGTATTCAACGGCAGCATACTGGTACTTGTCGAGAGGGTAGAGTGTAGAATATCGCTTGACGACCACACTCTGCTTGATTCTTGGCGTGACCGTTCCCAGTCGGCCAAGAACAGAGATGGTTTCATCTCTCATTTCTCGTTCACGCGCCTTGCCCTCTGTCACATTGATGCGGTTCGGCACGAAAACGAGCCTGGCTTTTGACTGTCGTCTGATGACGGCTACGAAAATACCTGTTGCATCGATGGTGTCTACATCATAGGCCATCGGGATAACGATGAGATCTGCCACAGCATAGATAATGGCTAGGTTATTGTCGTTGAGATTCCCCGGACAGTCAATCAATACAATACCGTCTTGCTCTTTATATTCATTCATTGCCTCTTTTACTATCTTACCATCAAGTGTATTGAGGCGGGCAATGGCCCAGGGCACAGTCTGCCCCGGGTCTGCCTCCAAATCACGATCACGATGCCTTGACAAAGATGCCTGTAGGTCGGCATCCACTGCTACAACAGAGATTCCCTTCATAGAAAGGTACTCTGCGAAATTGGCACACAGAGTAGTCTTGCCTACACCGCCCTTGATATTCGAGAAGAGAATAATTTTACTCATGTGATAATGCTTTTATTTTATTTGTTTATATTGCCGGCAGAATTTTCATTGGTATTTCCTCTGCGTAGCTTCTGAATATCCTCTGCGCGATAGAAAACCTTACGGCCGATATTGATCTGTGGGAGGTACTTGTTATTGTTCCACAGCCACAAAGTCGTAGAACTAACTGACAGCATTTTCATGACTTCGCTTTTGGGAATCAGTTCCTCTTGTTTGTTAATATCGCTATCATGTTTTTGAGCTTTTTCGGCCAAAAGCCGCTCAGAGAGTTCACGGGCAAAGGCGACAGCACCTTTCTCCGTTAGAGTAAGGGAGATGTGATCACTACCCTTAGAGATTGCAGACACGAGTCGCTTTGCAAACAACTCACTTTCTAAACTTGGTTCAAAGTAGCCAACCTGGTTGGTATCCTTTGCAAAAACATTTTTTCCTATCATCTTTATTATATAAAATAGTTTTCACTCAGTGGGCTCTAGCACGTACAAATACGACTTGCCCCCGATTCGATTCATTTCAAATCGGGGGCAAAAATACGATTTTTCTAAATACCGTCTAAGTGAATTAAATAAAGATGTTTGCGCTGTCGGATAGAAGCGCAAAAAGCGCAAAAAACGCAATTCTATTTAAGCAACTCGTCCGTTAAATATTGAAGTTCTTGTTTGTACCATGAGTTTTCAATGACCAGTTTGCCTTTAGCGTCTTTATGATAAAGGGTACTGAAATAATACTGGATGTTTCTTACTTTTACAAAATCCAAATCAGAAAACTCTAATACTAATGCCTCCCTATATTCGGTCATTTGTAGCCTATTGCTAATTACAGGAGCCGTTCCAGGGGCAATAATGATATTCTTCAGGGCTACAAGCAACAAAACTAAATCATTCCCTGTTGACCTCTTTTTTAACAATTCATGAATATTGTTCAGAAGTTTTTCTTTGCTTTTGCTATCTGGCACATTGATTATCTCTGACAGAGGCTTATATACCTTATTTGGCAATGTGATAGGTTCTGGCAATTTCTCAACACCGTCTGCTTTTCCATCCTCTAAAAACAATAATTCATTGGGTAGGAGTTCGAAAACTTCATTGTAGGGGAGTGTTTTCATTTCTGTATTGAGGTTCCAAAACCTTTTCCAGTCAGCTTGTGTGCGAATTCCTAATTCCAAACTCTTTTTCACTACGTACCTATTGGCAATATAGCTTAAAGGATATTTGAGCAGGCCAAGTTTGTAGCCAGGGATGGGGTCCTTTATTTTCGAATAAATCCATTCGTAGCTATGGTCGAAATAAATCCAGTAGAGCAATGACATCAGAAAAGGTTCTAGGTCAATATACCCCATAGCATTTATCATCCGTTCAATGGTATGGGAACGTTTGATGATGTCCGCCATCTCTTGTGGGATTCTAACATCATCCTCAACCACCAAGCGAGGTACTCGGAACGACATCTGCTTGACTAAAGCAAAAAACAAATTCATAATACCCAATTCCTCTTGACCTAATATACCGAGAAACCTGTAATACTCTACCAAATTGCCTGACTGCCATTTCTTGAGGTCAGCCAGAAAATCTTTAAACGTATATTCGTTATCCATCTATATTTTTATCTACTATTCTATAATTTCCCAGAAACCGCCCTTGTCTGGACCAACTCGACGGAGGTATTTGCCTCGCATGTATTCTATATTTGCACTAATAGCCGCAACACTAATACCTACATATTTTGACAGGTCAGATTTAGATATATATGGGTCATCGACAATATATCGAAGAATTGATATTCGGTTTTCTGTCAACTTATCATGATTGCTTATTGCTTTTTCTATCAACTTTTCTATCAACTTTTGACCCTTTTCTGTCAACCTTTCCTTGTTTTCTGATAACTTTTCTGTCAACCCACTAGAACTATCTGGTAATTCTACAGCTTGGTCTCTGTTTGTTTTCAGTGATGTTTCTGTGACCTTTGGTACTGTGATCTTCAGGATGAACTCGTCAGTTCTGAAAGATGGGACATTTGCGCCATTAGCCTCCTGTTCACGACAGATACGATCAAAACCCTCGCCCGCATCAATCGATACAGTCCCCCAAAGCGTACCTTAATTGCTGGGTGCGTATGCCAGGAAAAGGAAAGAAATATTGGAAATTTTATGATAAATTTCACTCCCCACACCACACTGGTCGAATCATGTGGCCGTTGTAGCGGTAGTATTCATCCAAAAGTGAACTTTTCGAACTGACGTTGAGCAAATAGGCGTAATCCGACTGTGACGGTCCTTGCGAGGAAGACCAATAATAACCATTTCCGTTGATGCGGTAGAGGTTGCCGCCCCATCGGTAGTCAGCAGCAGGCAAGAATATGGTGTTGCCGTTCGGACCGGTGTAATAACGTCCTTTCAGACTGTTCAGTGTCTTCCACTTGCTGGTGCAATTTTTAATCAGTTCGTTTATTTGCTCTGACGATGGCATCTGCCATTTGTCTCCCCATTTTTTATGGGCAACGTCATAACTCATGCCTGCTATGTCGGCATCGCATTTGAAAATCTCAGTTGTTATCTATATGGATTTATTTTTTTTATATTGTAATATAAAAAGTACTATCACAATAATACCTATAATAATTAATTTAATCGATGCAGAATGGCTTATTGTCTTATCGTTAAGGAACGAACACAACAAACCGATTACAATACAGCATAGAGCTTGAGATACTTTTTGTATGTTCATTTTAATATTATTTTGTGGAAGTTTTACATCTAGTGCAAAATTATTATTATAATATTAAAATTAGTAGCAATCTGTTATTTATTTGGAAAAGTTTAACAAAACGCCGATCTTCCTGTGCCCGACACCGTCCAACGGACGGCCGCAGCATTTGCAGCAGGCAGGCTCGTGCTTTATGGCATTGTCCGGGCTGCTGACGGTCTGCAGCGTGTGTCCCTTATGGCCGGGCTGTCCGCCGCTCGGCTTCCCGCTTGGCTTCCGGGCGGATCAATCCTCTCCGCCGCCACCGAAGGAGTTTTGCATATCGCCCTCACCCTGATCGTCGCCCTGTGGAAAAAGTAAGATTTTGAGTAATGGAGAAGTTCCCTTAATGGTGAAAATCACAAAAAATGGGAAGCGTAGTTTGAAATCATTGGGCATATCCGTCAATCCAAAATATTGAGATTTTGAGCGAAATAAACCTAAAAGTAACTGTCCCAATAGGAGATGTGGCTTTTGGTGGCAATCGGTTGTTTCTCAGGTTTGCGGATTTCTGATATTCTCGCCCTCAGATGGTCACAGATTCTCAGTGTTTCCGAGTTTACCATCATTGAGAAGAAGTCGAGGAGCACACTTATCTCCCGGTGGGCTCCTTAATCAGTCAGAATACTCGCCCTCCCCAAGCGATTCCTTATATATCCTAACCATATCGCGTTCATAATCGGCAAAACATTCTAGTTCTTTGATTTCATCTGAATGGTCACCCTCCAGCTGTTTCAGTTCGGCAATCTTCGCCTCATACTCAGCCAGCTTCGATGAGAGGATGAGAGAGTAAAGACCCGACTCGTTGATGAGGATGGCTCGAGTCTTGTAGTTGGAACCACTCTCCCGAATTGGGAGGGTGGTTTTGTCCTCCATATCTACATGCTGTTGAATGGCCTTCGAAGTATTGCTGTAGCCCAGCTTCTCTGCCACATCCTTACCTACGAACCAAGGTTCGCCCTTCTCAGCCAAGATGGCCGATTTCTGCAAATAGTCGTATTGCAAATCCTTCTGGTAAGAACGAATGGCGTTCTTGGCAACGAGAAACCCTACTAATTTGTCAAAAAAATCCATAACTACCTCCTTCTTTATCGTCCTATTCTTCTGCACCAAAGTCCAATCCTGATTGTGAGGCGGATTCCTTAACACTCTTGACGATGGGTGAATTATCCGTTAGAGGACTGGCAGGACTTGTGCTTGCTGTAAAACTCACTTCAATCTTCAGATGGTTATTCCTTAGCGTGTTGACGAAACTAGAGAACAGTTGACTGTAGTTCTCAATAGGCACACTTCCGCTAACCACTTTTTTGACTACAAAAATATAGAAAACTTTTGGATGGACAAAAAGAATCTATCACATTTTAAAAAACAAATCACTTCATTTCCTTTCTATTACGTTTGGGCTTCTCAAATAATTCACTATCTTTGCAAACACGAAGGTACAAGCCTAAACTCTCTACAGGAAGAATATGTGAAGACCATCACCACATACGTTTGTCAGAATGGTGATAGCACAGGAAAACCTTGTAAATACGGAGCCGTTCAGTGAGTATGAATGGATAGACACCTTCGGGCAAAGTTTCATGGCCGTGCGTAACTTCGTGAACAAAGTACATCAGGTAATTGCATAAAAACATATCTTATTGAATATTAGCGATTAATCTAAATACAAACTTATAAACATAACACTTATGAAAACATTAAGATTTATCGGAATCACCATTATGATGGTTTTGGTAGCAGGTTGCTTTACTGCTTGTAGTAGTGATGATGATGAAGAAGAAGAAAAGGGTGGAGGGGGTTCTAGTTCTGGCGCACTCATCAAGCAGATTATTGGTGTCACAGATAGTGAAGACAATTGCACTTTTGAATATGACACAATGGGTAGGGTAATCAAAGCAAATAGTAAAACTTATTCATATGGTGAAAAAGCCATCTTTGTGAACGGTCGTCAGGACTACGTTCTATCAAATGGGCGAATAGTCAAGGAAGATAATTATGAGACTTTTGCCTATGACAATAATGGTTATTTAAAAGAACAAAGAGGAGATGTCAATTTTACGTTTACCTGGAAGGATGGTAATCTGATAAAATATGGCGATGAGAACAACTATTTCACAGTTACTTACTCAAATCAGAAATGGCCCAAAGGCTGGATGCATTATTGGAAATACACGGAAATGAATGAACACTTAGAGCCTGCTGGTGCATGGGGAAAGATGCCCAAAAATTTGCCAGCAGAAATCTCCCAATATGATAACGAAGGTTTATGGCGTATTTTTTCTTTTGAATATACTGTTGAAAAAGGCCGCATAACACAACTTATAGAAACAGTTACTGACTATAGTGGAAACTATACAAAATCATATGTCTATAATTACATCTATTATTAGAACCCTACTTGTAAACTCTTTTTCTTGAAATACCGAAGTAAGTGATGGGGAAAAACGGCTAGGTGTATATAAAAAGGAGCAACACGCTGTGCTGCTCCTTTTATTGTCATTGCCGAGATTTTATGAGACCTCGGTTTGAACTGTCCCATAACATGAACCCCTTTTCTACCTGGAGGTTTTGCTTTTGTATCTGATAAGAAGTCCACTTATTTTGTAAGCTCAAAGCCTACACGAGCACCGTTGGCACTCTTAGCGAGCTTGCTGACAGCCTGAACAGCAGCAGTGTTGCTGACCTTGCCTTCTTTCTGAAGGATGTTGGCCATCTGCATAGCGTCAAACATCAGACCCATTCCTTTCTCAGTCCTCGTCACGTTGCCCTTAATGGTCTCAGTAGCTGTCTTGAGGGAGATCTCACCATTTTGGGGGTTAAAAACATAGGTTCCGCTGAATGGGATGCCGTTCACCTTGGCCGAGAACTTATTGCCTTCAAGGAACGAGAAAGAAGTGTTGTTACGATTGATACCGATGTTGTTGTAGTTACTTGCCAGCGACGAAGCCATGTTGGCAACTGTGGCAGCACCTCCTGCCTTTGTCAGGGCCTGTTCAGTTGTAAACGCAGCACTTGGAGCATTGTAGTTCCAGCTACCCAGAAGGCTGGACTGGTCGAATGACAATCCGCCCAACAATACATTACTCAACACACTGCCGAGCACAGCACCTAATATGTTGCCGGTATTGTTGGAGGACGTATTTCCATATCCCGTTGATAAGCAGCTCGACATCAATAGTGTCATAGCTACAAGAAGTGTTAATGTGGTTTTCTTCATAATGCTATAGATGTTAATAGTGATAGATGTTAATAGTAAATGATTTGTCGACACAAAATAACAGAAAAATAATGAAATTACCAAAGATTTTTCAAATATTCTTTGTTTATACCCTTTTCCTACTTCTGATTTAAGGTCTCGTAATTCACTCTTATGCTTCAGCGGATGGAAATGTGATTCCTTCAGGATGTGAGGGAAATATTTCCCTGTGATACTATCTCCCTGACTGTCTACATGAGCGCAAAATTGCGCCCATGCACTTTCTCCCTGACTGTCTGCATCAGCTCAAATTTGAGCCCATGTGCTATCTCCCTGATTGTCAACATCGGCTGAAATTTCAGCCCTTGTAAAAACGGCGGAGTGAACTGCACCCCCAAAATTGTACAAAAAACATTGTGGCACAGCAAGGATTAAAGTCAACGTTCTTAGGAAAAGAGTCAACTGCGTTAGGAATGTAGTCAACTCTTCTCAGGCTGGCGGGTCAACCTTTTCAGTAGGGACAGACAATAAGCAGTTTCTCACAATCTCACATCTCACATCTCACATGTAGCCCCTGAAAAAACCATTATCAATTAGAAATAATATTATTTATTAATATATTATAATATATTAATAAATAAAAGATACATCCAAAACCTAAATGTGAGATGTGAGATTGTGAGATTGTGAGAAGACATAGAGACGGCGTAGCCGCCGGTAAAAGGATTAAATGCCCTGACGCGCGTTCAAAGTTCAAGGCCTGCCGGGATGTCAGCGCAAATTTGCGCCCACATATTGTTTACCACACACGCCTTCCGAATGCGTAAACTCTGGTTGAGGATTAACGGGCTGAGTTTCAAGCCGGTTGAGGGGTAACGGACGCAAAATTGCGCTGGTTGATTTTGCGGAAAGAAGGAAAGCACGCCCTGATTTAGGGCGCCCTTAGCCAGTGGTCGGATAAGACGGTGAACGAATCGTTATCCAGCTCCGACATGATCAACACGGACAGAGCAGCGAAAGGGGTGAACGAAATGGGCACCCCTTGGCGTTGGTTAAAGGTTTAAAGTTCAAGGTTCAAAGGTTTAAGGGATTTTGTTTCTCTCAACAAAGCCAGGACAACTTTCGGTGAACTCTGAGTTTCCTGATCTGTCAGAGGCATCGATGAACTTACCAACCTACCAACTTACCAACTTACCGAAAATCGTGTTTTCAAACGCAAAAGAGAATTTTGTAATTGAATATATTTTATTTATATATATTATTATAATAATATATATAAATAACTAATCATATAGTCATTCAGGAAGAGATAACAAAAAAATATGCGGTTTTCGGTAAGTTGGTAAGTTGGTAAGTTGGGAGGTTTTTGCGTAATGTATTGATTGTCAGCATCTTTATCGTACGAGCCGACTGTAAGTCGCCGGAGGATTCTCCCGTAAATAGTACAGTTTTTTCTCAAAAACAGCCCTTTCTCATACTGACAAGGTTGACTCGCGCGCCTGAAAAGCTGGCTCTTTTCCTGATTTCGTTGACAGTCTAGCGAATTCAGTAACAACAGAACGACTGCCCCACACATCTGTTATCTGTTAACTGTAAACTCTTTACTATTAACTGTATTCCTCCCGCCACGCCCTCGGGCGCCAAGGAGTAACTTCCGGCGCGCGCCGGAGCGCTTGTAAATATTTTTGAAAACAATTTTTCGCACCCCCAGATTTTCCTTGCAAACCCTTGCATACCTTGTTTTATTTTTGTACCTTTGTCACAGAATTAAAAACTAAATACTTAAACAAATGATAAAAAGACTGACGATTTTACTAATGGCCGTAGTTTGGACAACGGCGATGATGGCCGACACAAAGCAGACTGTGACGGTGAACGGCTCGACGGTGGACAAGACCGTGTCGAGGATGACGTTCGACGGTGACAAGGTGGTTATGACCTTCACCGACAATACCGCGCAGACAGAAGACATGGAGGCGGTGACCATCAGTTTTCTCTATTCCGGCACCGGTGTCGGGAAGGTGAAGGCTGACGAAATGAAAGATAAGCGCGTGTTCAATCTGAACGGACAGTATTTGGGCAAGGGCGTAGAGGGCCGTGCCAAGGGCGTGTACGTGGTGGACGGCAAGAAGGTTGTTGTTCAGTAAAACGGAGGAGGAGAAGACATGAGAAAGAGAATCATCTTGATGTTTATCGTGCTTGCCGCCATGATGGGCATGAGCACTACCGCCAAGGCCCAGACATGGGATTTCCTCTCGGTCGACGCCATCGACCAGGAGAACCTGGCAGCCGACGAGACGGGTAACTGGAAGCTGGACTCGGACAATAACAACCGCTGGTGCTACCTGAAGGCGCTGAACGGCGAGGCCGTGATGGCCAACGGCGTGGAGCTGGCTTACACGAAGGGGCTGCTGATCACCGTGACGGAGAATGCCAGCGGCAACTTCCGCGCCGACATGAAGAACAAGCGCATGTGGATGGGCGGCGGCTCGATCACAATTCCCAACCTGAAGAAAGACTATCGGATAACGGTCAGCTACATGTCGTCGAGCAAGGATGTGGCGCGCGGTATCAACGTGCAGAACATCACGCCCAAGTCGGGCGAGTTCAACAGCACGAGCGTGGGCACCGCCAAGGTGGTCAGCACGGGTGAGGTGACTGCCGACGGCGACGTGGTGCTGACGATGACCGGCGGCATGTATGTCTACAGCATTCAGGTGGAAGAGCCCGACGACGACGATGATACGGGCGGCGGAGGCGGCGACACGCCTATGCCTCCCACCACCGACCATTCCACCTTCGCCAGCTCGGCCAGCAACCAGGTGGTGATCGACCTGGGCAGCGAGAAGAAATACTACAACACGGCGGAGGTGACCAGCATCGACATCAACGACAACCTCATCACCGTGAGCCAGCCGGCAGGTAACGACACCTACGAGGGCACGGTGGACAATATCTCGTTCAGGAAAGCCACCGAGGGCAACAACGGCACCTATCAGAACACCGACGGCAAGGTGCGCATCACCGAGGCCCGCGGATGGCTGGAGTCGGCCTACGTGAAGTTCGACCTCTTCGAGGGTGCCAAGAACTACCATGTGTATGTCAAGGGCGGCAACTACGGCGACTACACCCTCATCGACGGTCAGCTGGTGCGCAACTACGGCACCTACGGCCGTGCAGACATGGTGGGACTGGTGAAGGCCGCCAACTATGCGCTCAAGGTGGTGCCCGTGGCTGAGGACGGGAGCGAGATGACCAGCGCCGCCAACGAGGCCATCGCCATCAGCGTGGAGAACTACGACCGGTCGGGATTCGCCCACAAGGGAGCAGCCGACGGGATAGGCGCCTACAACAACGACGGCTCGCTGAAGAGCGACGCCCGCGTCGTTTACGTCACGAAGAACAATGCCAAGACCGTCAGCCTGGATATCGCCATCAACAGCAAGGGCGGCACCGACACCTATACCGGCTGGCAGCAGATCATCTACGGCTACCAGAAAGGCTACGAGACGCGTCCGCTCGCCATCCGCCTCATCGGAACCATCGCCGCCGCTGACTGCGACGAGTTCCTCAGCTCGGCAGAGGGTATCCAGATCAAGGGCAAGAGCGCCAATTCGCCGCTGAACATCACCATCGAGGGCATCGGCGACGACGCCGTGACCACCGGCTACGGCTTCCTCATCCGCAATTCCGCCAGCATTGAGCTGCGCAACTTTGCCAACATGCTCTGCATGGACGACGCCGTGAGCATCGACAGCGACAACGAGCACATCTGGGTGCACAACCTCGACCTGTTCTACGGACAGGAGGGCAGCGACAAGGACCAGAAGAAAGGCGACGGAACCATCGACATCAAGAGCGACTCGCGCTTCATCACGGTGAGCTACAACCACCTCTGGGACAGCGGAAAGGCATCGCTGTGCGGCATGAAGAGCGAGACAGGCCCCAACTGGATTACCTACCATCACAACTGGTTCGACCATAGCGACTCGCGCCATCCGCGCATCCGCACGATGAGCGTGCACGTCTACAACAACTATTTCGACGGAAACGCGAAGTATGGCGTGGGAGCGGCTTACCAGAGCAACGCCTTCGTCGAGCGCAACTACTTCCGCAACTGCAAGTACCCCATGCTCATCTCCCAGCAGGGCAGCGATGTGGCCAACGACCCCGACGGCACATTCTCGGGTGAGGACGGCGGTATGGTGAAAGCCTTCGGCAACAAGATTATCGGTGCCACGCGCTATGTGACCTACCAGCAGAACAGCACCCAGTTCGACGCCTACGAGGCAGCCACGCGCGACGAGCAGGTGCCTGCCGGCGTGAAGGCCGTGAAGGGCGGGCGCACCTACGATAATTTCGATACCGACGCCAGCCAGTTCTACACCTATACTCCCGACGAGGCCGACGACGTGCCGGGCATTGTGACCGGATGGCTGGGAGCAGGAAGAATGAATCATGGCGACCTGCAATGGCAGTTCGACAATGCCACCGAGGACAGGAACTACGACGTGATTGCCGGACTGAAGAGCGCCCTGCTGAACTATGCCTCTGCGCTGCTTGGCATCTTCGGCGAGGAGAACCAGTCTGGAGGCGGTGGTGGCGGCGACAACCCGGGCGGTGACACGCCTGGAGGCGATACTCCTGGCGGCGATACTCCGGAAGGCACCATCACATGCTCGTTCGACAAGGCCGGTACTCCGTCGAGCAGTTTCTTCACGGTCGTGGGCAACGGCTCCAACAGCAAGGGAAAGGCTACGGTCGACGGTGTGGAGTACACCACCTGTCTGAAGCTGGAGTCGACAACCTCCGTCAAGTTCACGCTGGGCAAGTCGTATAAGATGACACTCTATTTTGCCGACACCGAGACGGCAAGTATCAAAGTGGACGGCGTCAAGAAGACCGCTGACACCAGCACTTACACGGAGGTATTGGCGGCAGGCGCCCATGAGCTGACGAAGGCCGACACCCGCAATCTGTTCTTTATCAAGCTGGAGCCGCAGGAATAACCGTTTGTGAGAAAATAATAAGAGGGGAGAAGTGAGAAGTATTCCGATTAGCAGTTCCTAATCATGCTTCTCATTTCTCCCCATTCTTTTTGCCGATTTGCCGGTTACTTTCTTATCTGTTTTGCTTGTAACTGCTTTGCCCTTTTTACCCGCCACTATCTTACATCCAGTCTGACATATTCCGGACGCTCATCAGGCAGGTCGGTGGTGATGACCACATCCTTGAACACGACATTCTCGGCATGATTCACAAAGAAACCCTTTGCGGGTAAGACGCCCCACATGGTGGCCTCGGGATACTCTTTCTCTTTCTCGTCCGTGGGAGGCGCAACCTGATGCTGGCCGCCACGATGATGGATGGTGATGCCGCTCAGGAAAATGTTTCTGACGGGATGGCCCTCCAGGCCGGTGATGGAACAGCCCGAGGGACCGGCATCGCGAATGGTGATGTTGCTCAGGTGGACGCCGTCGATGATGCCTACGCGGGTCACGGGGATGCCCTCGGCATAGCCTCGCGCACGGTTGCCCAGGCGCACGAAAATGGGCGACTCGGTACCCTCTGCCACAATGTCGCTGACATGGATGTTGTGCATCACTCCGCCGTCGACAATCTCCAGCGAGACGGCCGAGGTGCCGCGCTTGCCCTCATGTCCGAAAAACTGTGAGCTCTGGTCGGCGGAAGGCTTCACCACACAATGGCTGATGGTGATGTTACGGAAGCCGCCATTCGTCTCGGTTCCCAGTTTGATGGCGTTGCAATGGCTGCTCACCACGCAATTCGTGATGGTGATATTCTCGCACAGGCGGGGTGACGTGCTCTTCAGCGTGATGCCGTCGTCGTCGCTGTCGGCCATCATATCCGATACGACCACATCGTGGCAGCCGTCCAGGTCGAGCGCGTCGTTGTTGTAGTTGTTGCGGTTGATGACGGTAATCCCCTCAATGTGCACCCTGTCGCAAGCCAGATAATGCTGCATCCAACAGCCTGAGTTGCGCATGGTGATGCCCCTGACGGTAACATCTGAACAGTTGATGAACCGCAGCAGGTGAGGCCGTGTGATTCCCTCGTCGTTCCAGCTGAGTTTCTTAAACGCACTTCCGCGGCCGTCAATCGTGCCGTAGCCGTCGATGACCACATGGCTGGCACCCTCGGCGTAGATGAGCTGGATGGTGGTCGTCTGTGTGCGCAACGACACGTAGTCGGACTTCATCTTCCGGTAGTCTTCCAGCCTCGTGCTGCCATAGAGCACTGCCCCGTTCTCCAAGTGCAGGTTCACATGGCTCTTCAGGACGATAGAGCCCGTCTTGAAATGGCCTGCGGGCACCACAACCCTGCCTCCGCCAGCTGCCGCACAGGCGTCGATGGCGCTCTGAATGGCCTGGGTGCTCAGTTGGCTGGTGTCGGCAACCGCACGGAAATCAGTAATCAGATAATCTCTTGCTACGGCTCCGTTCGATGCCATGAGGCAGAAGAGGAAGACCAGTATTCTACTCGTTGCTTTACTCATAAGTCAAATAATTTTGTTGCAAATATACTGAAAAGAATAGAAATATGAAGACGGTGTCAGGGATTTTTTATATATTTGCACCACTGAAAAACCATTATAAGCTGAATTAGATATGAGGAAAATGATTCTTACGGTTCTGTTAACCGCTATGATGTCTTTAGCAAGTGCCCAGACTAATCCGTTGTGGATGCGTTATAGTGCCATCTCGCCCGACGGGAAGACCATTGCCTTCTCCTACAAAGGCGACATCTTTACGGTTCCGGTTCAAGGTGGCGAGGCCCGTCAGCTGACCACCAATGCCGCCTACGACTCCCATCCCGTGTGGAGTCCTGACAGTCGTCAGATAGCCTTCTCGTCTACTCGTGAGGGCGGCCACGATGTGTATGTGATGGCACGCGAGGGCGGTGTGCCTGTACGGCTGACAACCCATAGCGGTTCGGAGATACCCGTCACCTTCCGCGACAACGGGCATGTGCTGTTCACTGCTGCCCTGATGCCGACGGCTCAGTCGAATATCTTTGCCAGCAGTAAGTTCCCGCAAATCTACGAGGTGAGTGTGAAGGGTGGCCGTCCGCGCCTGTTTTCCGGACTTCCGATGGCCGACCTGAATATCAATAGTCGTGGCGACCTGCTCTATCACGACATCAAAGGAGGCGAGGATGTGTTCCGCAAGCACCATCAGTCGCCTATCTGCCGCGACATCTGGCTCCTTCGCGACGGCAAGTATACCCAGCTGACCGACTTCAAGGGCGAGGACCGTAACCCGGTGTGGGGCGCTGATGGTCAAGGCTATTACTACCTGAGCGAGAAAGACGGTACCTCAAACATCTACAAGCGCTCACTCGACGGGAAGACGGAAGTCCAGCTGACCCGCCACCAGAAGAATCCTGTGCGCTATCTCAGCCGAAGCAACGACGGCCTGTTGTGTTATGGCTACGACGGTGAGATCTATCTGCTGCGTGAGGGAGGCCAGCCGCAAAAGGTCCATATCAGCATCCATGCCGACAACGACGGCCAGGAACTCATCAGAGAGGTGCGCACGAGCGGAGCTACCAAAATCTCGGTGTCGCCCAATGGCAAGGAGGTGGCTTTCGTCTTGCACGGCGATGTGTTTGTGACCGCTACAGATTATAAGACTACCCGTCAGATTACCGATACCCCTGAGCAGGAGCGGAACATCCACTTTGCGCCCGACGGACGTAGCATCGCCTATGCGGCTGAGCGCGGCGGCTATTGGCAGATTTATCAGACAAGGCTCACCAAGGCCGACGAGAAGCTCTTCACCTATGCCACCGAACTCAAGGAAGAGCGCCTGACCGAGACCGACCGCACCTCGTTCCAGCCCCTCTATAGTCCGGATGGAAAGCAGATTGCCTATCTGGAAGACCGTGGCACACTCCGCGTCATCGACCTGAAGACCAAGCAGATACGCACGGTGATGGACGGAAAGTTCAACTTCTCGTATAGCGATGGCGACCAGTGGTTCAACTGGAGTCCTGACAGCCGGTGGCTCATCACCAGCTACATCGGGTTGAGCGGCTGGCACCATTCTGATATTGCTTTGGTCAACGCGTCGGGAAATGGAGAGATTCACAACCTGACCAACAGCGGATACAGCGACGGAAATGGCAAGTTTGTGCTTGGCGGCAAGGCCATGCTCTTCAGCAGCGACCGCAACGGATACCGCAGTCATGGCGGAAGCGGGGCAGAGCGCGACTACTATCTGATGTTCTTCGACGTGGATGCCTACGAGCGTTTCCTCATGACGAAAGAGGAGAAGATGATGCAGGATGAGGCGCAGAAAGAAGCCAAGGGCAGGAGTCAGGAGGCTAAGGGGAAAGAACAGTCTTCCGCCGGCAAGAAGAAACAGTCGCCTGCCACGCAGCAGATGCCGTCCAATGTGCTTACTTTCGACCTTGATAACTGCCGGAAACGTATTGTCCGACTGACCAACAACTCGTCGCGTCTGGGCGATGCCGTGCTGAAGGGCGACTCGTTGTACTACCAGGCAGCCTTTGAGGGCGGCTACGACTTGTGGCTGCAGAACACCCGCGAGAAGAAGACCGAGCTGCTCCAGAAGAATATCGGCTCAGGCACGATGTCGATGGACAACAAGCAGAAAACGCTTTTCATGGTCGGGCGTGGCGGCATCAAGAAACTGGACTTGGCGAAAGGCAAGCCTGTGAGTATTGACTTCGAGGCCGTGTTCAACTATCGTCCGAACGAGGAGCGCGCCTATATCTTCGACCATATCTGGCAACAGGTGAAGGACAAGTTCTATGTGAAAGACCTGCACGGGTGCGACTGGGAAGGCTATCGCGACATCTACCGCCGTTTCCTGCCTTACATCAACAACAACTACGACTTCCGCGACATGCTGAGCGAACTGCTTGGCGAGCTGGATGCCTCGCATACCGGCTCACGTTATCGTCCGGATGGAGCGACATTGAAAACGGCTGCGTTGGGCATTTTCGCTGACAACTCGTACGAGGGAGATGGCATCCGGATAGAGGAAGTCATCGGCAATGGCCCGTTCAGCATCAAGAACACAGGTGTGAAAGCTGGCGACATCATCGAGCGAATCGACGGAACAGTCATCTCCGGCGACATGGACTATAACTGCCTGCTCGACGGAAAGGCGGGAAAGAACGTGCGCGTGACGGTGTTCTCGCCCGGGAACGGCCAGCGCAGGGATGTGACGATTAAGCCCATCAGCACGGCCGACCAGAACGAATTGCTGTACGACAGATGGGTGGAGCGCAACCGGAAAATGGTGGAGGAACTCTCTGGTGGGCGTGTGGCCTACATGCATGTGAAGCAAATGAATAGCGAGTGTTTCCGCAAGTTGTACGACGAGCTGCTCAACGAGGATAACCGGAACAAGGAGGCTGTCATCATCGACGAGCGCCATAACGGTGGCGGCTGGCTGCACGACGACCTCTGCACGCTGCTCAGCGGCCGTCAATACTCGCGCTTTGAGATTCAAGGCAAGTACTTGGGCATCGACCCATATAACAAATGGACCAAGCCGTCGTGCGTGATGGTGTGCGAGGATGACTACAGCAACGGCTGCGGCTTCCCGCGAGTCTATCAGGACCTGGGTGTCGGAAAACTCATTGGCACACCGGTGGCAGGAACAGTCACGTCGGTGTGGTGGGAGACGGTTATCAACGGCATGATATTCGGCATTCCGCAAGTGGGACGCATTGACAACCGCGGACATTACGGTGAGAATACCGAGTTGGTGCCGGAAATCATTGTCTACAAACAGCCCGACGACATTCTCAATGGCCGTGACCCGCAACTGGAGCGTGCCGTGAAGGAAATGCTGAAGGAGGCCGACGCCAATGCCTCACAGAAAAGTGGGAAATAGGCGGAGAAATAGGGATTCGCCCTATTCTAAGAACCGTTCCATCAGCCGACAGATTTAAGAATCAACAAAAAAAATCAAGAATAAACCAACAACAAAAAACATGAAGAAAATAGTCTTTTCAGTTGTGGTCATGGCCGTCTCTATGGCTGCCAGCGCACAAGACGAACCGCTGTGGATGCGCTTTAGTGCCATCTCACCCGACGGACAAACCATCGCTTTCTCGTATAAAGGCGACATTTTCACAGTCCCGGCGGCAGGAGGAAATGCGCGCCAGCTGACGTCCAATGCCGCTTATGACGCCTATCCCGTGTGGAGTCCTGACGGAAAGAAACTGGCTTTTGCCTCCTCGCGTGAGGGAAGTCTCGATGTCTATGTGATGAATGCCACCGGAGGAAGTCCCGTCAGGCTGACGACTCATAGCAGCGACGAGGTGCCTATGACGTTCAGCGACGACTCGCATGTGCTCTTCTCCGCAGCACTCATGCCAACGGCGCAGTCGAATATCTTTGCCGGAGGGCGCACCAATCAGGTGTACGAGGTGAGTATCGAGGGCGGGCGCCCGCGCCTTTTCTCCACGCTGATGATGGAAGATGTGAGTGTCAACAGCCGGGGCGACGTGCTTTATCACGACTGGAAAGGATACGAGGATCCCTTCCGCAAGCACCACCAGTCGCCCATTTGCCGCGACATCTGGCTGTGTCAGGGCAGTAAGTATACCAAGCTGAGCAGTTTTAAAGGTGAGGACCGTACCCCGCGCTGGGCTGATGATACCTCTTACTATTATCTGAGCGAGGAGGACGGCACCTTCAATGTGTACCGCCGGAATATCGACGGAAGCGGGAAACAGCAGCTCACCAAGCATCAGAAGAATCCTGTGCGCTACCTGAGCGTGTCGCGTAACGGAATGCTTTGCTACGGTTACGACGGGGAAATCTACACCCTGAAGCCGGGAGGTCAGCCGCAAAAGGTAAAGATCAGCATCACCGCTGACCGCAACGACCGTGAGCTGGTGCGCCAGGTGAGGAGCAACGGCGCCACAGAGATCAGTCTTTCGCCAAGTGGAAAAGAGGTGGCATTCGTGATGCATGGAGACGTGTTTGTGACATCCGTGGATTATAAGACCACCAAGCAGGTGACTGATACACCCGAGCAGGAGCGCAGCATCAACTTCGCACCCGACGGGAAGAGCATCGTGTATTGTGCCGAGCGTGGTGGACACTGGCAGATTTACCGCACGAAACTCAAGAAGGCAGACGAGAAACTGTTCACCTATAGCACGGAATTGGAGGAGGAACGGCTGACGAATACCGATGTGACATCGCTGCAGCCCAAGTTCAGCCCGGACGGGAAGGAAGTGGCTTTCTTCGAGAACCGTGGCGAGCTGCGTGTCATCAATCTTGCCACCAAGCAAGTACGTACGGTGATGGACGGCAAGTATAATTTCTCGTATAGTGACGGCGACCTGTGGTTTGAGTGGAGTCCAGACAGCCGCTGGTTGCTGAGCAGCTACATCGGAACAGGTGGATGGAACAATCAGGATGTGGCACTCGTCAACGCCTCGGGCAACGGTGAGATTCACAACCTTACTCAGAGCGGATACAACGACGGCTCAGCCAAATGGGTGTTAGGCGGTAAGGCGATGCTCTTCGAGAGCGACCGAGCCGGCTATCGCAGTCATGGAAGCTGGGGAGCCGAGACCGATTATTACGTGATGTTCTTCGACGTTGATGCCTACGACCGCTTCCGCATGACGAAAGAGGAGAAGGTGATGCGCGAAGAGGCGGAGAAAGAGGCCAAAGGCAAGGAGCTGGCAGCTAAAAACAAAGAACAAGATGCCAAAGGCAAGAAGCCTGCCAACAAGAAAAAAGCGACGGCTAATACCCAAACCACACCATCCAAGACGCTGCAGTTCGACCTTGACAACTGCCGTGACCGCATCATCCGCCTTACCGTAAACTCGGCACGAATGGGCGATGCCGTGCTCAAGGGCGATACGCTCTACTACCAGGCTGCTTTCGAAGGAGGCATGGACTTGTGGAAGCACGATCTGCGCGAGCAGAAGACCACGCTCGTGATGAAGAATGTAGGCCGTGGAATGATGTTTGCCGACAAAGGCTACAAGAATCTCTTCCTGTGTTCTCAAGGCGGCATCAAGAAAGTCGACCTGGCCAAGGGAACACCGACTCCCATCGCCTTCGAGGCAGAGTTCAACTATCGTCCGTACGAGGAGCGTGCCTACATTTTCGACCATATCTGGCAACAGGTGAAGGACAAGTTCTATGTTGAGAACATCCACGGTGTCGACTGGGAAGGCTATCGCGACATTTATCGCCGGTTCCTGCCGTATATTAATAATGAGTACGATTTCCGCGACATGCTGAGCGAGATGTTGGGCGAACTGAACGGCTCGCACACGGGTGCCCGCTACAATCCTGCCGGAGCCTCGTTGAAGACAGCCGCATTAGGAGTGTTCATCGATAATGGCTACAATGGCGACGGACTGCGCATCGAGGAGGTAATCAAACGTTCTCCCCTGGCACAGAAGAATGCCGGTGTCGAGGCTGGATGCATCATCGAACAGATTGACGGCCACGCCATCCAGGCAGGCAAGGACTACAATTCGCTGCTCGATGGAAAGATTGGCAAGCCCGTGCGGCTGACCATTTACAACCCGAAAAACGGCAAGCGCAACGATGTGAGCATCAAGGCCATCAGTCTTGGCGACCAGAACGAATTGCTCTATAAGCGTTGGGTCGACCGCAACCGTGAGTTGGTTGACCGTCTTTCGGGCGGCCGGCTGGCTTATGTTCATGTGAAAGCGATGGACAGTCAGAGTTTCCGAACCGTTTATAGTGAGCTGCTGAGCGACAAAAACCGCAACCGTGAGGCTGTGATTGTCGATGAGCGTCACAATGGCGGAGGCTGGCTGCACGACGACCTGTGCACTTTGTTGAGCGGGAAACAGTATCAGAAGTTCATTCCTCATGGCAAGTATGTGGGCCGTGATCCCTACAACAAGTGGGTGAAGCCGTCGTGTGTGCTCATGTGCGAGGACGACTACAGCAACGGACATGGTTTCCCGTGGGTTTACAAAGAACTGAAAATTGGCAAACTCATCGGTACGCCTGTCGCAGGAACCATGACTGCCGTATGGTGGGAGACACTTATCAACGGCATGGTATTCGGCATTCCGCAGGTGGGATGCATGGACAATCGTGGAAACTATGGCGAGAATACGACCCTCTATCCTGACATTGAGGTCTACAACAGTCCGGAGGATGTCATCAACGGTCGTGACCCGCAACTGGAGCGCGCCGTGAAAGAAATGCTGAAATAGTTGTTCCTGTCGTACGGCAGATAAACAGGAGAAACGTGAAGATAACACATTAAACACAACAACGATGACAAATGGAATGAAGATCATACGCGGGTGGCTCGTCGTGGCTGCCGTCTGGCTTAGCTGCCCTGTAGTATGGGCGCAGCAGACCTATCCGAAAGACATTTATTACGACGACCCGCCCATTCCCGTCAAGTTCAAGGGAGGGAGTCCGGGGATCAAGGACTTTGCGACGGCCTACTTCAAGAGCGACATCATGCCTGAGATTTGGGGCTCGGCCTGTGATGCATGGAAGAATTATTTGCGGAAGACGCCACAGGAAAAGGGCTCCAAGATTCTCTTCGATGCGAAGAATGGCTTTATTCGCTATGAGTTTGATGCGAATGAGGCTTATGGTGACGGCGATGAGGAAAAGGATTATATTGAGATGTGCTATTGGAACTGTGCTGACGGCAAGCACAAAATCTTCGCCACAAATTGCAAATGCGAGTTAAATGGCAAACACGTGATGACCGAGTACTGTGGCCCAGATTTCTATCTGTACGATAATGCCCGCCATACCATGTGCCGGATTGCTAGCGAGGGCATCGGCGCGTATGTAAGTGGGGAGAGTGAAGGGAGCAACATACCTGTCGTAGTTTATTCACTACCTCGCAAGGGGAAAAACATCGGAATCATCATCCAATACGACACAAGAAACGAAAAGAAACAACTCGTATGGGATGGGATGCGGTTCAGGTTGAATCAGGAATAGACGAATAGAGTCCACTTTTTTGAGTGGACTCTTTTTCGTAAAATCATCTTATACTAACGCGTCAAGCTGCTTCTTTAGGGCTTTCAGGTCTTCGCGAACACCGATGAGCGAGGTGAGGACCTCGGAACTCTTGTCCGCCCCATGCTTGTTCTGACTGAGCATTTTGCGCGCAGCTGCCAGTTTGAATCCACGTACCTTGACCAGATTGTAGATGACACGAATCTGCTCAATGTCCTTGTCAGTATACTGCCGTACCTTGTTGCTCAAGGTTTTAGGCTTGATTTGCGGAAACTCAGTCTCCCAATAACGCAGCAGACTCTCGCTGACGTCGAACATCTGGGCTACTTCCTTGATGGAATAGTAGAGTTTAAGGTTTTTATTCGTGTTAAGTGCCATATTTTCGGGACTTTTTTTCAAACTAATATTAAATTATTTGCAAAAATAACGAAAACAAAGTATCTTTGCAAAACTTTTTGAAAAAAATTTTTAGAAAAATAAAAAACAATGATGACAGCTAATGAGATTCGCGACTCGTTCAAGAAGTTCTTCGAGTCGAAACAACATGCTATTGTGCCGTCTGCACCGATGGTTATTAAGGATGACCCCACACTGATGTTTACCAATGCTGGTATGAACCAGTGGAAAGATATCATACTCGGCACACGCGAGCCAGAGCCACGCCGTCGCGCCGACACCCAGAAATGCCTGCGCGTATCAGGCAAACACAACGACCTGGAGGAGGTCGGACACGACACTTACCACCACACCATGTTCGAGATGCTGGGCAACTGGTCGTTTGGTGATTACTTCAAAGAGGGCGCTATCGATATGGCATGGGAGTATCTCGTTGACGTTTTGCACCTGAATCCGAATGATTTATATGTCACCGTATTCGAGGGTTCTCCCGAGGAGAATATTCCCCGCGACGATGAGGCAGCACAGTATTGGGCTAAGCACGTACCCGCCGACCATATCATCAATGGTAACAAGCACGATAATTTCTGGGAGATGGGCGACACAGGCCCTTGTGGTCCGTGCTCTGAAATCCATATCGACTCGCGTACTCCCGAGCAGAAAGCTGACGGCGTTCCCGGCCGTGAGCTGGTCAACAAGGATGATCCTCAGGTGATTGAGATTTGGAACCTCGTGTTCATGCAGTTCAATCGCAAGGCCGACGGCTCATTAGAGAAGCTGGGCATGAATGTGATAGATACAGGTATGGGCTTCGAGCGTCTTGTCCGTATGCTGCAGGGCAAGCATTCCAACTACGATACCGATATTTTCCAGCCTATCATCAAGGCTGAGCAAGAGATTACCGGACTGAAGTATATGACGTTCGAGGAATCAGAGAATGCAGAGGTCACCGACGGGCAGGAGAAAATCAATGTGGCCATGCGTGTATGCGCCGACCACTTGCGTGCTGTATCCTTCTCGATTGCTGACGGACAACTGCCTGGCAATGCCAAGGCCGGTTACGTCATCCGCCGCATCCTGCGCCGTGCCGTACGTTATGCCTACACCTTCCTGGGGCAGAAAGAACCGTTCCTCTTCAAACTCGTTCCGACGTTGGTTGAGGAGATGGGCAACGCCTTCCCCGAACTGAAGGCACAACAGCAGCTGGTCAGCCGTGTGATCAAGGAGGAGGAAGACTCCTTCCTGCGCACTCTCGACAAGGGCATCCAACTGCTGAATGGAGCCATGGACGAGTTGATGGCGCACAAGCAGACTGAACTGGACGGTAAGGCAGCCTTCCGTTTGTTTGACACTTACGGCTTCCCGCTCGACCTTACTGAGCTGATCTGCCGTGAGCACGGATATACTGTCGACGAGGAGCAGTTCAATGTGGAGATGCAGAAGCAGAAAGAGCGCGCCCGTAATGCCGCCGTTGTTGAGAATGGCGACTGGGTTGAGCTGCGTCAGGGTGAGCAGCAGTTTGTGGGCTACGACTATTCGGAGCACGAGTGCCGCATCCTGCGCTACCGTCAGGTCACCCAGAAGAAAAATACCTACTATGAATTGGTGCTCGACGCCACTCCTTTCTACGGTGAGATGGGCGGACAGGTTGGCGACCAGGGCGTACTCGTAAGCGAGTTCGAGACCGTCAATGTCATCGACACCAAGCGCGAGAACAACCAAAGCGTACACATTGTGAAGCAGTTGCCGAAACATCCTGAGGCCGACTTCATGGCTTGCGTGGATACCGACAAACGTGCCGCCAGTGCTGCCAACCACACCGCTACCCACTTGCTCGACTATGCGCTGAAGCAGGTGCTGGGTGACCATGTGGAGCAGAAAGGCTCGTATGTAAGCCCCGACACGCTGCGCTTCGACTTCTCTCATTTCCAGAAAGTAACCGATGAGGAGTTGCGTGAGGCTGAGCGTATCGTCAACGGCATGATCCGTCAGGACATCGCCCTCGACGAGCATCGTGACGTTCCGTTCGATGAGGCAAAGAAACTTGGTGCCATCGCCCTTTTCGGCGAGAAATATGGCGACAAGGTGCGTGTGGTACGATTCGGTCCGTCTTGTGAGTTCTGTGGTGGTATTCATGCCCAGTCCACAGGTCGTATCGGTTTCTTCAAGATTATCTCTGAGAGCAGTGTGGCTGCCGGCATCCGCCGTGTTGAGGCCATCACCGGTAAGAACTGCGAGGAAGCTATCTACGCTTTGGAAGATACGATGCGGGCTCTGAAAGGATTGTTCAACAATGCAAAGGATTTGCGTGGCGTCATCGTGAAGTACATGGAGGAGCACGACTCGATGAAGAAAGAAATAGAGCAGTTCCAGGCACAGGCCATCGAGCGTACAAAGAGTATGCTCATCGAGCGCGCCGAGTTCCGCAATGGTGTGAAGATTGTGAAGGCCGTGATGCCATTAGAGCCCGGTGCAGCCAAGGACCTTGTGTTTAAGATTCGTCAGGCCGTGCCCGAGAACCTCCTGTGCGTCATCGGAACCGTCTATCAGGACAAGCCGATGCTGAGTGTGATGCTCAGCGACGATATGGTGAGCGACCACAACCTGAATGCCGGACAGATGGTCCGCGAGGCTGCCAAACTGATGCAGGGAGGTGGTGGTGGTCAGCCCCATTTTGCCACTGCAGGTGGAAAGAATAAGGAAGGACTGACTGCGGCAGTAGAGAAAGTCATAGAGTTGGCTGGTCTCTGATTCATGTCAGAAAATAGAAACGGTTCATGGGAGCAGGATTCTGTTCCCATGAATTGTTTTTAGTTAGTAGTGGATGCATTATCATTGCCCGTTTCGTGATGCACGTAGTGTCTTTCTCATGCCCGCCTCACACAGCAATCCGCTACCTGACAGAAGTTTATTCATTGCGAGGAAAAGAATTCTTACCGTCACTTGCGACGATTGTTCTCCGATAAAAGTATATTGCAAAAAAATGTCACATCTTTTTTGTGCTTTCAAGAAAAAATGCTATATTTGTGGCCACAATCTATGAACGTTTAACCAAACAACAACTATTATGGCATACAAAATTATTGACATTGAAGGCGTAGGCGATGTTTACGCTGAGAAATTGCACGCAGCTGGTATCATTACCGTTGACGATCTTCTCGATCGTTGCGCAGCACCGAAGGGACGTAAGGAATTGGAAGAGCAGACAGAGATCAGTGGCAAACTGATTCTGAAGTGGACCAACCATGCTGACCTATTCCGCATCAAAGGCGTTGGACCTCAGTTCTCAGAGTTGCTCGAGGCTGCTGGTGTTGACACCGTGAAGGAGTTGAAGCATCGCGTAGCTGCTAATCTTGCTGCAAAGCTCATCGAGGTGAATGAGGAGAAGAACCTCTGCAACCGTGTTCCTTCTGAAAAGGAAGTGCAGAAGATGATTGACCAAGCCAAAGAGCTTGAGCCACGTGTGACATACTAAAGAAACATTTCCCCCTTAATAAAAGGCGCTTTCATTGTAGAAGGCGCTTTTTTTATTCGTTATGTTGACCGCTTGGGGCAGATAGGTGTTGAAATAGTGGAATTCTGGCTTTTAAGCTGTCAAATGACGAAGTTTTTAGGCTTTCCTTTTTCATCATTCCCATAAGGGGTCGAATGACACATTGTTCCTTTTCGTGTACAGAATGTAATAGTTGGCTCACCATTCAGAAAAAAACTATGCGGTGGGGGTTAAGTCGAAAAAAATAACTACCTTTGCATTTGAATCTGATAAGAAACACAGAAAGATGACCCGCAAGAAGAAAAACTTCTGTATAATAATCTCGATAGTACTAGTCCTGGTGTTACTCTTCACACTTTGGCGCACATTTCAAACATTCTTTTCTGGATTTCCAACGGATTGTTGGTGCCTGTGGTCATTCTGCTTCTGTTGTTTTTTGTGCGTGCCATTGTGCTGGCCGCTGGTTTCTTCGGCGAGTATTACCGTCGCAAGACCATTCTACAGAGCACACAGTTTATTAATTCCGCCCTTCGTGACGACATCGTCAGTGGAATCGGCTCGCTGGCTGAGATGCCAAGCAGCCTCTATGTGGAACGGCTGAAAGACATGTTGGCCCATTATGACAATACGGCTTATTGCGAGCGGTTAGTCAGCAACTTTGAGGTGGACGCTGCCAAGGAACTTTCCGGTTCGCGCATTCTGATGAAGCTGGGACCGATGCTCGGACTAATGGGAACGCTCATCCCTATGGGACCGGCACTCGTTGGACTGGCTGCAGGCGACATCTCGTCGATGGCATACAATTTGCAGGTTGCCTTTGCCACTACCGTGGTTGGAATGCTCATAGCCGCTGTTGGTGTAGCTACCTTGCAGGTGCGTCAGCGCTGGTATGCCCGCGAGTTGAACAATTTGGAATACGTCAAAACAATGCTCTGCCATGAGAAGGAATAGACTGCTCAACAGTGGCGACGACGACCCCATGCAGACCGTTGCCAACCTGTTCGATGTGGCCATGGTGTTTGCTGTGGCGCTGATGGTGGCTCTTGTCACCCGGTTCAACATGCAGGAAATCTTCAGAAAGGAAGATTTCACTATGATAAAGAACCCTGGCAAGGATAACATGGAGATTATCACTCGTCAGGGTAAGGAAATCAAACGCTACAAAGCCAGTGACGAACAGAAGGCCACGGGCAAGCGCGGACGTAAGGTGGGCATCGCCTACGAACTGGAGAACGGAGAGATTATCTACGTTCCCGAGTGAGGGCTTCAATAGTTAAGAGTTAGAAGTTCTGAATTAGTCATTTGCAATAACGCCCCTTCTTTTATACAATGTTCCTCGAGCATCCTCTCTCCCTTGGGGGAGTTGGAGGGGATTTTAACTCCTAACTTAAAAAGCTCCTAACTTTTCCTATTTCAATGTCTTAATCAGGTAGTCGGAGACCATCTCCATGGTATGGTAAAGGTTTTGTGAAAAACCATGGTCGAAGCGGTCGAGAATCACCAGTTCGCTCTTCGGCCAGATGTGGTGGTAGCGCTCTCCGTAAGTATAGGGAACTACGCGGTCTCCCGTGCCATGGATGATGAGGGCGGGTCCTTGGTATTTGATGGCGGTCTCGTAGATGGGCAGTGAGAAAGCCGAAAGGATGTACTGACGGCCGAGTTTCTTTCCTCCCCACAGTTCCACATACTCAGGCGGGTCGAGCGGACTGAGCGCGTCGAAGCTGGCTCCGAACGTGCTGCCGCGGATGGCGTCGTCGCGCAATACGGCTGCCGGTGCTAGCAGTACGACCGCCTTAAAGGCTTCTGTGCCTAGTTCTCCTGCCGTCATACTCGCCACCACGCCGCCTTGCGAATGGCCTACGATAGCCACGTCGCTCACGTAGCGTAGGTCGCTCACGTAGCTGTACACCTGCTTGGCATCCTCAATCTCGTTGGGAACAGTCATGTCGACAAACTCGCCCTCACTCTGTCCGTGACCGTTGAAGTCGAAACGAATGCTGGCAATGCCGTGGGCTTGTAGCGAGTCTGCCAGCATCTCATACATCGGACCGTCTTTGCTTCCACCAAATCCGTGGCAGAGAATGGCCATCGGGCATTTCTCACCAGCAGAGAGCTGCGGTTTTTGGATGATGGCAGCCAGTTGGCCTTTGCTGCCGTCGATGGTCAACCGTTCAGTGCTTCCGGCTATCTCCTTCTTCACGTTGAACCGCTCGGTCAGTGTCTTCTCCATCTTGTCGGAGAGCACCGTGCTCAGCACAACCTTTCCCTCTGGGTCGACGAGAACCATCGAGGGTATCCACTTGACGCCATACTGCCGGGCAACATCCGATTCCGACATCTTCTTCAGCTCGCTCAGTTGTGTGTAGGCTATGCCATATTTCTCAATGGCTGCCTGCCAGTTTGCAGCCTCGGTATCGAAAGAAATGCCTACGAACTGCACGCCTAAAGGCGCAAACTTACGATAGAGCCGATGAATATTCGGCATGTCCTTCCGGCAATCGCCACACCATGACGCCCAGAAGTCTATCAGGGTGTACTTTCCCTTCATTATCTTACTCAACTTCAAGGTCTTGCCTTGTGGGGTCTTCAACTTGAAATCGGGAGCCATCGTGCCCGGCTTCACTAACTCGGTGGCATATTTCGCATCCAAATCCAGTTGTGCGAGCTGTGCCTTTGTCGTGCCCGTTGCCATCAGCAACAGAAAAGCGAAAAACAATCGTACCATCATTCTTTTTATTCTGTTTTATTTTGCAAAGATAATATTTTTTTCGTACTTTCGCAAAATGGAACTGCGGAAAATCATACATATTGACATGGATGCTTTCTTTGCCAGTGTGGAGCAACGAGACAATCCCGAACTGCGAGGCAAGGCGATAGCTGTCGGCTACGACGGACCGCGCGGCGTTGTGTCGACAGCCAGCTACGAGGCTCGCAAATATGGGGTTCATTCCGCTATGCCCATGATCACCGCCAAGCACAAATGCCCGCATCTCATTGTTGTCCCAGGCCATTTTCATATATATAAAGAGGTGTCAATGCAGGTGCATGATATTTTCCATGAATACACAGATATGATTGAGCCGCTATCGCTCGATGAGGCATTTCTCGATGTGACGGAGAACAAAAAAGGCATTCCACTTGCCGTCGATATTGCACGTGAAATCAAGCAGCGCATACGGGAGAAAGTTCACCTGACTGCCTCGGCTGGCATATCCTACAACAAATTCCTGGCCAAGATAGCCTCTGATTACCGGAAGCCCGATGGTATCTGCACCATTCATCCGGATGTAGCACAACAGTTTATAGACAAACTCAAGATTGAGAATTTCTGGGGAGTAGGTCCGAAGACAGCCCAGACGATGCACTACATGGGCGTGTTCAACGGTGCCGACCTGCGCCACGTGTCGCTGAAGCACCTGCAGGAAGTATTCGGAAAGATGGGGCCGGTGCTGTACAATTTTGCCCGAGGTATAGACCACAGACCTGTAGAGCCCTTTCACGAGCGGAAGTCGGTGGGCTGTGAGCAGACGTTTCTGACTGATATCTATGAGCCTTCGGCAGTACTGATAGAGCTCTATCATACCGTAATAGAATTGGTCAGGCGGCTTGAGAAAGACGGTTTTGAGGGGAAGACGCTGACGTTGAAAGTCAAGTTCTCCGATTTTCAGCAAGTTACCCGCAGTCTTACCCACAATCATTCCCTCACGACCAAAGATGATATCCTGCCCATAGCAAAACTATTGCTCAAAGAGGTGGACATCAACGCCTCACATCCCGTTCGCCTGCTGGGGTTGTCGGTGTCGAATCCTGCCAGTGGCGGACAGTCGGTACAGCCTTTGTGGCGGCAGTTAGAAATTGAGTTTAAGCCCTGGTAGTACGAAGCCCCATCTCTCGGAGAAGAGGAATCCATCGTTGAAAAACGCAGACGGGCGTTCAAGGTTATAGGAGTTGTGGAATAAATGGGACTGATGGGTTTAATGCGAGTTCTGGTAATTCAAACTTCACAAACTATCGTCCTGTAACTCCTTGAACTCCTGAATATACAAATAACCCTGATGGAGCAAAAAAAACAGAAAAAACTTTGTCCTGCCCTTTTCTTTTCGTATCTTTGCAAAGGAAAAACAAAACACAAATTTTCAGAGGAATAAATAAACGAATAAGATGATAAGGAAAATCTGTTTAGTTCTGCTGTTTGTCTGTATGATGCCTTTGACGGGAATGGCCCAGAACAAGGTGGAGGCAAATTTCGAGGTTACCATGTTGAGTAAGTATATTTGGCGTGGACTGCCTGTGGGAGGTGTCAGCCTGCAACCCAGTGCTACATTATCGTGGAAAGGCGCATATGTCAACCTGGAGGGAAACAAGGGATTCAACAAGGAAGACATTGAGGAACTGGATGTGAATATCGGATATAAATTCCCGTTCGGTCTTAATATTGGCGTCTCTGACCTTTGGCAAAGTGACAGTAAAAATCTTGGGCAGTACTTCCTTTATAAAGAAGGAGATACGTCCCACACGTTTGAGGGCAACATTGGTTTCTCGTGCCGTTACTTCGACCTGCAGGCATATTGTATGTTTTGGGGCGATGACTATAAGACAGACGGAACGCGTGCTTATTCCACCTACATCGAGCTTGCCGTTCCCTTCAAGTTGGGAGGACTGGAGTGGACAGCTACGGCAGCCATGACGCCCATGGAGAGTGCGGGAGGCTACTCTACGCTCTACGACGAGGATGGTAAGGATATAGGCTGGGAGCGAAACTTTATCTATGCCGACGGGCCAGCATGCGTGTTGGCCTCATTGCGTGCAGAGAAAAACTTGCATTGTAAGAAGTTTGACCTTCCGGTCTTTGTGGAGCTGAATGCCAACCCATACCTAAAGAAGGCAGCCTTCTTGGCAGGCGTCACCATTAAGGCTTTCTAAGTTCCTGGCAGACTCAGCATCATTTCTTTCAAAGGAATTAGATTTATAAAACAACGAACGGAGGACTATGCTCAGTCTTCCGTTCGCTTATCCGGGATAGGGCGCATGGGATTCTCCTTTGCGCCCAGTTTTTTCAGTTCGCGTGCAGGTACCAGCAGGCTCTGATGACCGTCCAGTTTCTTTCTGGCGTTATCGTATGTCTGTTGCACTTTCTGAATCTTGTCGCCAATCTCGTCGAAGCGCTGCACGAAGTCTCCCACGCGGTTTAATAGCTCGTTGGCATAGCCATACACCTTCTCCTGGTTTTCAGCCTGACGCTGATGTGTCCACGCTATCTGCAGCATGCGGAGCACGGCAAACAAGTTCTGCTCGCCCGTAATAAACACTCGTTTATCGAATGCTTGCGACCACAGTTCGGTGTCGTTGGTGAGCGCCAGCAGAAGTGCTGCCTCGTGGGGTACAAACATAATGACATAATCGAGCGTAACACGCGATTTGTTGATGTACTTGCTGTAGTCTTTCCTTGACAACTCCTCGACATGCTTCCGGATGCTCCCGATATGCTCAGCCAGATAGCGCTTGCGCTGATCGTCGTTCCCTGCATTGATATAATTGATAAATGCCGTCAGCGACACTTTCGAGTCCAAAATAACATCCTTATGGTCAGGGTAGTGAAGTATCACATCGGGAATCATCTTCTCGTTGGTGTCCTCATTGCGGATGGCATTGCCATACTCATCACGGATCATCTGCTGCAAGTCGTATTCCTCGCCACGCGTAAAGCCGAAGCGCTCGAGTAGCAAGTCGAGTTTCATCTCACCAAAATTACCTTGTACCTTCGGACCGCTCTGTAGGGCTCTCGACAGTTTGTCGGCCTCCACGCCGATATTCTGCGTAGCCTCATGCATTTGTCTGAGTTGCTCGCTCAGTGAGGCAGTATTCTTGTTGTAGGCATCGCGGTTGTCGTCCATGGCACGTTTCATCTCGCTGATGGTTTCCTTCAGGGGGTTGATGATGGCACCCATCTGCGTCTGGTTGCTCTCGTTCAGTTCCTGAGAGCGTTGACGCAACAGTTGCTCCGTAGCCGTTTTCAGTTGTTCCTGCACCAGGTTCAGACGCTCGCCCAGCTGGCGGTCCATTTGTTCTTTCATCTCCTTTTTCTCACGCTCAAACCGTCCGTTCATCTCATCTACCTGGCGCTGGTGCCGTGCGTTCATCTCGTCCACCAGCTTTTGGGTGCGTTCGTTTTCCTCCTCTATCTGCTTGTCATGACGACTGTTGATGCCCTCTATCTGTTGCTCATAGCGTGTGTTCACCTCTGCCACATGCCGGTTGTGCTCGTCGCGCTCCTCGGTCAGACGGGTTGTCATTTGTTGCAACTCGCTCAGTTTGACGGCCAGGTCGCTCGCCAATTGTGATTTCTCTGCTGTCAACGTGTTGGCTTTGCGCTGACAGATGAAATATACGATGACTGCTCCAATCAGCAGTCCGGTGATTGCTATAAGTGTCTCTATCATGTTACAAAGATAATCATTCTGTTTGAGTTTTAGGCCAATTCACAAGGAAAAGTTTTTCGGAGGCGCGTGTGAATGCCGTGTACAGCCAGTGGATGTAGTCGGGCGTGAGCATATCGTCGGTCATATAGCCCTGATCCACGTACACATGTGCCCACTGTCCGCCCTGTGCTTTATGGCACGTCACGGCATAGGCGTATTTGATTTGCAGGGCATTATAGTAAGGGTCTTCTTTGATGCGTTTCAGTCGTTCCTGTTTCTGGCGTATGTCGGCATAGTCCTCCATCACGGCATTGAACAGCTGCTCGTTCTGCTCGTGCGTCAGCGACGGTGCCTCCGACGTCAGCGAGTCGCGAATCACCGTTGCCTGCAGCTCGTAGTTTTCGTAGTCGGGGAACTGTAGCCACACGTCGGCAAACGTGAACCCATACAGCTCCCTGTTGTTACGCACCCGGATCACCTTAGCCCGGTCGCCATTGGCAATGAAGGTCAGTCCTACGTTCGCCTCTTCCTTACCCACCCAGTGGTAGTTGTTTTTCACGATCATCAGCATGTCGCCCGTGGTCAGTTCCTCCTCGCGTCCGAGGATTGTGTTTCTGATGCCTTGGTTGTATATGTTCGCCCGTTTGTTGCTGCGTGTGACGACCATCGTCTCGTCCACGCCCACCTCACTATAACTGCTGTTCATCTGCTCAATCAGTTCGTCGCCAGGAACCATCTGAATATCCGCAAAGCCGTGGAACCGGATTCGAGGTAGCTGTGTCATCTCCTCGTGGGTAATCATCTGGCGAATGGTGGTGGCGTTGTAGAGAATTCCTGAGCTCTGACTCTGTCGGAGTACCTCATTTAAGTCGCACTCATGCACCCGCAAACCGTACTGCTGCAGCACCGGAGCCATAAGCGCGGGCGACTCCTCTGCACCCACGGGTGGTAGCTGTGCCTTGTCGCCAATGAGTATCATACGGCAGTTGTTCCCGCTATACACAAACTGTATCAGGTCGTCCAACAACTGTCCGCTGGCAAAGATGCTCTCGCCGAAGTTGGCAGTATTGGTGATCATCGACGCTTCGTCGACGATGAACAGTGTGTTCTGCATCGTGTTGAAATTCAGCCCGAAACCGCTGTCGATAGATTTTTGCCGGTAGATGCGACGGTGGATGGTATATGCCGGGTTGCTGGCATGAAGTGAGAAAACCTTTGCAGCCCGTCCTGTCGGCGCAAGCAGCACTACACTCTGCTCTAGCCGTACCATTGTTTTCACCACGGCAGCCGCCAGCGAGGTCTTTCCTGTGCCAGCCGAGCCTCGCATGATCATCACCGCCATAGCGTCACGGTCCGTCATAAAATCTGCAAATACCCGTATGGCATTTTCCTGTTCCGCAGTAGGCTGCATGCCAAACGACTGGTGTATTTGGAAGATAAGTTCGTCAGTAATCATACGATTCTCATTTTATAATTTGGCAGATTATTCAGATTTTTGTATTTTTGCAAAGACAAAAGTAATAAAAAAGAATGAAATACAAATCGAATTACAAAATAAATCTTCTGCTTACGGCCATTGTGCTTTTCCTCCTGCTCATCTGCTATTTGAGCGTCAGCCGTCAGATGAAGGCCGATGAGACCCAGAAACAGGAGCAGGCTGCCGGACAGCAAATGGAGGAGCAGTTTATCAATATGTCTGAAGACCATGCAGCAGATAGCCTCCCATAGATCCATCGCGCGTCGTCCGCGCCTCACCATCCGTGTCGGGCGTAAGTCATTGTCGTTTGCCGTTGCCGACGCAGCAGCAGAGAATCAGATACTCTTCGAGCCTTACACTGTGAAGAGCGGAATCTCCATGGCAGCCAATCTCCGCGAGGCATTTCGAAGTGCCGATTTGCTGTCCGAGGGCTACGACCGTGTCATGGTGATGGTCGACACTCCTGCGTTGCTCATCCCTGTCGAGGAGTTCGACGAGACCACCCGTGAGGATCTCTTCCACCATGCTTTCAGCGGCCATGCCAACGATGTCGTGATGCACAATATCTTGCCAGGACTGAATGCTGTGGCGGTATTTGGTGTCAACAAGGATCTGAAGTTGGTAGTCGACGACCACTTCAGTGATGTGAAGATGATGGTGGCGAGTTCGCCTGTCTGGAATCATCTCCACCAACGCAGTTTCACAGGCAACCGTCGCAAACTCTATGGCTATTTTCACGACAAGCGCCTCGACATTGTCTGCTTCGACAAAAACCGTTTCAAGTTCTGCAACACCTTCGACGCAGACCGTTACATGGATGCCGTCTATTTCCTTCTCTACGTGTGGAAACATCTGGTTTTCGACGCCCATAAGGACGAGATGCATCTCTGCGGATCAATCCTCGATAAGGAACAGCTGCTGGGCGAGTTGCGGAAATACGTGCAGAACGTCTATGTCATCAATCCCTCGGCCGACTTCAACCGCGCACCCATCACCCAGATTAAGGGTCTTCCTTACGACATCACCACCTACTACGTGAAAGGACGCTAAGCCTGCCCCGACAGTGTTTCAAAATAGACTGACAATATGAGAATCATAACAGGTAAATTCAAGGGACGTCATTTCGAGATTCCGCGTACGTTCAAGGCGCGGCCAACCACCGACTTTGCCAAAGAGAATATTTTCAATGTCCTGAATGGTTATTTGGATTTCGACGGAGCCACCGCCCTCGATCTCTTTGCCGGTACGGGTAGCATCTCTCTCGAGTTGCTCTCACGGGGTTGCCGGCAGGTGGTGTGTATCGAGTCCGACCGCGACCATCACCGTTTCATCCAGCAGTGCATCGCCAAGCTGATGCCCCGTCAGTCGCATACCGGCTCTCCAGCGATGGATGTGGGGAGCAGAACTGATAGTGGCTCTGCGGATGCTTCGGACTGTGCCTCTACCATCCTTCCCATCCGTGGCGATGTGTTCCGTTTCGTGAAGGGCTGCCGTCAGCAGTTCGACCTCATCTTCGCCGACCCACCCTATGCTTTGAAAGAGTTGCCCACCATTCCCGACCTCATCTTCGCCAACAACCTGCTGAAGCCCGACGGCGTCTTCGTCTTCGAGCATGGCAAGACCAACGACTTCTCCAGCCATCCACATTTTGTCGAGCATCGCAGCTATGGCAGTGTCAACTTCTCCATATTTAAATAATGTGAGTTCGACGAATTCACGTTAACTTGAAACCGGCAGCGCTGCTGTTCTCATTCGTCACTAAACCTTGCTGTCGCCTGACGGATAATGGCTTATGCTTGGTGACTCTTGTCTTTCTGC
>JAEEGK010004065.1_pt1 | contig 36104 bp, 34 predicted proteins | sample 8958771 | NCBI WGS metagenome assembly JAEEGK01 (sample SAMN16246547, study PRJNA631951) | gut metagenome | biome: gut microbiome; feature: rumen; material: SC-attached | host: Bos | place: Iran: Karaj | collected 2018-10 | reverse complement strand
TAGCGGAGGACGAAATCATAGACCCGGAGCCCGTAGTCCGCCCGGACGGAGGCGCGAAGCTGCGCTTTCCCCCGGGAGAGCCGGTCGGCCCGGAGACGGAGGAATTCTTCTTTCCGGGCGTGGGCCGTGCCCCCGCAGGCGGAAAGGGCCAGGGAAAGGATGGCAAGGCCAAGGAGCAGCGCGCGTTTCACGGATACCGCCTCCTCCGGCGGCACGGATCCGGCCGCTCAGTCTGCCGTATCCGTATGCCCCTCGGGGAGGGAATATTCCATCCGCCGGCCCAGGAAGGGCTTGAAGGCGGCCAGGAGCCGGTCGTTGGGGCTGAAGATCAGAAGCTCCCGGCTCCCGTCCTCCCGCTGGGTGATGAGGAACCAGCGGTCCGCCGCCTTTTTGGAGACGGCCGCGTCCACCCGCCGGGTGAATTCACCCGCCAGGTCCCCCTCGTGTCCCGCTACCGGGGCCAGGCAGGCCACCTCCTTGCAGGAGAACGAGCAGATCGTGCGCCGACGCCGCTTACCCTGGATCATATCCACGTCCACGTCGCCGCTCATGAAGGAGTATTCAAATTCCTTCACCGTATACACAAAGGCGAAAAATTCCAGGATCACGATCAGGGCGAAGAAGAAGGGGAAAAAGGTCCAGGCCAGCCAATAGGCCGCGGCGATGAGGATGCGCCCCAGGATCACCGCGCCGAGACGGAAAAGGAACTCGCCCCCCGGCCGCTCCCGCCGGACGAGCTGTTCCACAAATACGTCGTGATAGGTCTTCATGGCGCCGCCTTTCCGGAGCGGTCTCCGCTCCCGCTACAGTATAATTCATCAAAAAGGATATTGCAATACAAAAGCAATCGTGCTATATTGAACCAAATGGCAATGAACGGGAAAATAACGGGCCGCGCGCCTCCCAGAGACGGATGCAGAAGCTGCGAGCATCCGATCCGCGCTCCGTTTGGTTCGCCCGGGAGCCGCGGCGCAATGGCTGACGGTTGGCCCCGTTATCGGCCGGGGGAATGCTGGTTCCCCGAGGGCGCGGCCCATGGCCGCGAATATGGGTGGTACCGCGGAGCTTTCCGTCCCATAGCTGGGAAGGAAGGTTTCTTTTTTTCTGCGCCGGGCGGCCGGCGAACTAAGATTTGGAGGCAAGGGAACAGATGAAAAACAAGCTGGAGAACATCCGCGAGGAGTCCCTCAGGGCGATCCGCGAGGCGGCGGATCTGGCCGGGCTGGACGCGCTGCGGGTGCAGTATCTGGGCAAAAAGGGCAGCCTCAGCGCCGTCCTGAAGCAGCTGGGCAGCCTCAGCGCCGAGGAGCGGCCCCAGATCGGGCAGCTGGCCAACGTGATCCGCACTTCCATTGAGGATGCGCTGAAGGAGCGGACCGAGGCCCTGCAGAGCGCCCTGATGGAGCGGAAGCTGCAGGAGGAGGCTGTGGACGTCACCATCCCCGGAACGCCGGTAATCCTGGGGGCCAGGCATCCGCTGCAGATCGTCTGGGACGAGTGCGTGGACATCTTCATCGGCATGGGCTTCCAGGTGGCCGAGGGTCCCGAGATTGAGCTCAGCGAATATGACTTCGACCGGCTGAACATCCCCGAGGGACACACCGTCCGGGAATGGACGGACACCTTCTACATCACGGCGGACGAGAAGGTCCACCTCCGCTGTCAGACCAGCCCCGTGCAGGTACGGGTCATGGAAAAGCAGAACCCGCCCATCCGCATCGTCTCCCCCGGCCGGGTCTTCCGGAAGGATGAAATCGACGCCACCCACTCCCCCATGTTCCATCAGATGGAAGGCCTGGTGGTGGACAAGGGCATCACCATGGGGGATTTGAAGGGCACCCTCAACGTCATGCTCAAACGGCTCTACGGCCCCGGCACTGTCACCCGCTTCCGCCCCCACCATTTCCCCTTCACCGAGCCCAGCTGCGAGGTGGACGTGCAGTGCTTCGAGTGCCACGGCGAGGGCTGCCGGGTCTGCAAGGGCGAGGGCTGGATCGAGGTGCTGGGCGCGGGCATGGTGCATCCCCGGGTGCTGGCCGGCTGCGGCATCGACCCGGAGGAATACAGCGGCTTCGCCTTCGGCGTGGGCCTGGAACGGCTGGCCATGCGCCGCTTCAGCATCAGCGACCTGCGCCTGATGTTCGAAAACGACGTCCGCTTCCTGCGGCAGTTCTCCTGAAGGAAGAAGGAGGGATAAGGGACAATGAAACTTTCCAGGAATTGGCTCAGCGAATTCACCGAGGTTAATGTTTCCGATAAAGAATTCTGTGACCGCATGACCATGTCCGGCTCCAAGGTGGAGGGCGTGGAGGTGCTGGGCAGCGAGATCGCCAATGTGGTGGTGGGCAAGGTCGTCAGCATCGAGCGCCACCCCGACAGCGACCACCTTTGGGTCTGCCAGGTGGACGTGGGCCGGGAAAGCCCGGTACAGATCGTCACCGGCGCCCAGAACGTGCGCGAGGGGGACCTGGTGCCCGCCGCGCTGCACAAATCCACCCTGCCCGGCGGCGTAAAGATCGAGAAGGGCAAACTCCGGGGCGTCCTCAGCGAAGGGATGCTCTGCTCCCTGGGCGAGCTGGGCCTGACGGTGAACGACTATCCTTACGCCATCGCAGACGGCATTTTCATCCTGCAGGAAGACTGCAAGCCCGGCGACGACATCCGGGACGTGGTGGGCCTCCGGGACAGCGTGGTGGACTTCGAGATCACCAACAACCGTCCCGACTGTCTCAGCGTCCGGGGCCTGGCCAGAGAGGCCGCCGTCACCTTCGGCACGCCCCTGAAGCTCCACGAGCCCGCCGTCAAGGGCAGCGGCGACAGCATCCTCAATTATCTGGACGTGGAAATCGCCAATCCGGAGCTCTGCTCCCGCTATACCGCCCGCTTCATCAAGAACGTGAAGATCGCCCCCAGCCCCGAATGGCTGCGGCGGCGCCTCCGCGCCAGCGGCATCCGGCCCATCAACAACATCGTGGATATCACCAACTACGTCATGCTGGAATACGGCCAGCCCATGCACTCCTTCGACTATCGCTGCATCAGCGGCAGCCGCATCGTGGTGCGCACCGCCGCCGAGGGCGAGGAGATGGCCACGCTGGACGGCAGCCCCCGCGCGCTGAATACCGGAATGCTGGTAATCGCCGACGATACGAAGCCCATCGGCCTGGCGGGCATCATGGGCGGGCAAAACAGCGAGATCACCGAGGACACCGCCTCCGTGGTCTTCGAGTCCGCCAACTTCAGCGGCCCCAGCATCCGGAGGACCGCCATCACCCTGGGCATGCGCACCGACGCCTCCTCCCGCTTCGAGAAGGGGCTGGATCCTCTGGGCACCCTCCCCGCCGTGGAGCGGGCCTGCGAGCTGGTGGAGCTGCTGGGCGCCGGCGAAGTGGTGGACGGGGTCATCGACGTGATCGCCAGGGACAGCGCCCCCACCAGGCTGAAGCTGGAGCCGGAGAAGATCGACCGGCTGCTGGGGGTGCACACGGAGCCGGAATTCATGAAGAAGGTGCTCACGGACCTGGGCTTCACCTTTGAGGGCGACATGATGACCGTGCCCTCCTGGCGGGGCGACGTGAGCCACTACAGCGACATTGCCGAGGAAGTAGCCCGGTTCTACGGCTACGACGTGATCCCCGCCACGGCCTTCAAGGGCACCACCGCCCAGGGCGGCTTGACGGCGAAGCAGCAGGTGGAGCGGGACCTCCGGCACCTCTGCCGGGATCTGGGCTTCAGCGAGACCCTCACCTATTCCTTCATGGGCCAGAGCGACTACGACCTGGCCGGGATGCCCAAGGATCACCCCCTGCGTGATTCCTTCGCCATCCTGAACCCCCTGGGGGAGGACAGCAGCATCATGCGCACCACCCTCCTGCCCAGCATTCTCAAATGCATGAGCCTCAACGCTGCCCACCGGAACAAGGACGTGAAGCTCTTCGACCTGAGCAAGGTCTACCTGCGGGAAGAGGGAAACCTCCTGGCCAGGGAGGAAAAGCACCTGAGCCTGGGCGTTTACGGCGAGGGGGCGGACTTCTTCGCCCTGAAGGGCTGCGTGGAGGCGATCCTCCGGCAGCTGCGGGTGCCGGGGGTGCGCTATGAAGCTAACAAGGGGCACTTTGCCTTCCATCCCGGCCGCTGCGCCGACATTCTCGCCGAGGACGGCGCTGTGCTGGGCACCTTCGGCGAACTGCATCCCAATGTGCGGAAAGCCTGCGGCATCAGCTCCGCCGCAGCTGCCGCGGAGCTGAACTTCGAGCTTCTGTGGGACCGCCGGGCGCCCGAACCCCTGTATCAGCCCCTGCCCCGCTTCCCCGCCGTGCTTCGGGACCTGGCTCTGGTCTGCGAAGAGGGCATCACGGTGCACCAGCTGCGCCAGGTGATCGCCGAGGCGGGCGGCAAGCTCCTGCAGGAGGTCAGCTTCTTCGACGTTTACCGGGGCGCCCCCATCCCCGCCGGGAAAAAGAGCGTGGCCTTCTCCCTCAGCTTCCGCAAGGAGGATTCCAGCCTCACCGACGCGGAAATCGAACCGGCCATGAGCAGCATCCTGCGCTCTCTGGAGGAAAAGCTCCAGGCAAAAATCCGCTGAAATCCTCCTTTACACGGCGCAAATTCTGGGGTATACTATTTCTCAAAAAACAGACCCTGCAAAGGAGGCCGTGCCATGGATCAATTCACGCGCAAATTCGGGATCGTCGATAAGCGTACCGAGACGCGGGAGATCATCACAGCCGTCTATGACGCGCTGCTGGTCAAGGGCTATAACCCCATCAATCAGATCGTGGGCTATATCCTCACCGAAGACCCCACCTATATCACGAATTATAAAAACGCGCGGACGCTCATCAGCCATCTGGACCGGGACGAGCTTCTGCAGGAGCTGGTGCGCAGTTATCTGAACCAGTAAGGAAAAAGCCCAGTCTGCGGCTCCCGAAAAGGGGGCCGCAGCTTCCGTTTCCGGGCAGCAGATCGTCGCTGCTTGACATCTTCGGGAAAATGGATTAGAATAAAGTGCTTAGATAACAGCGGGATCCCCGTTTGAGCGCCCGCATCCCCGCCCTGGGGCTGCGGGATATAAGGAGGAACAATGGCAGAAAAGAAGACGCTGACTTATAAGGGACGGCCCCTGCGCAGGAAGGACAACCTGATCTACTATGGGGACATGTCTGACAAATATGTGGTCATGCTGCAGATCATGGAGACGGAACCCCTGCAGGACCTGAACCTGGCAAAGCGGGTCTCCGTTCAGCTCCAGCTCACCGATCCGGATATCCGTTCCCGCGACCGGGTGGTGAAGAAGGCGGAGAAGGAAGGCTTCTACATCGCCCTGGACTTGGGCGCCGTCTGGCTGGAGCGTGCCCTGGCCTCCAATTGACCGTGGGCGATACGGAGGAAACAAACCATGAGAAAGAGAATCAGAATCATTGTCGCCACCCTCGTGATGGCGCTGCTACTGGCCGTTCCGGCGCTGGCCCTTTCACCGGGGACCGCCAGAGTCACCGGCGAAGCCCTGCGTTTCCGGGCAGGCCCCAGTCTTGACGCTGAGGTCCTCGGCCTGGCGGACAAGGGCACGGTAGTGGAGATCCTGGAGGACCTGGGCGAATGGTGCCGCATCCTTTGGGACGGTGAAGAGGGCTATATGAGCTCCCGTTATCTGGAACAGATCACCGTGAATGAGCCGGAAAACGAGGACGAGCCGGAACCCGAACCCACCCCGGAGCCCGAACCGGAACCTGAGCCGGAGCCCACTCCGGAACCCGAACCGGAGCAGGAAGAAGAAAAGCCCGGGAAGGAGGACGAGGGCGAATACCCCTGCACCGGCATCCTCACCGGCAACGCGGTCCGCTTCCGCGCCGCTCCCAACCTGGAGGCTGACGTCTACGACTTCTTCAGCACCGGCCACCGCGTCACGGTGTTGGGCAAGGAGGGGGACTGGTATCGGGTGGAGGCTTCCGGGAAGACCGGGTATCTCTACGCCCAGTACGTCCGCCTTGCGGAGAAGCAGGAATACGCAACCATGCCGGAGATGGGCGACCTGGCCGAATCCGTTATCAGCTTTGCGGAAGATAACCTGGGCGCGCCCTACTCCTACGGAGGCACCTCGCCCAGCGGCTTCGACTGTTCCGGATTGGTGTATTACTGCTTCCTGAACAGCGGCGTAAAGCTCAACCGCACCGCCTCCGGGCAGTACACCCAGGGCGTGTACGTGGAGAAGGAGGACCTGGAGCCCGGTGATCTGGTGTTCTTCGTCAGCCCCGGCACCTGGAGCATCGGCCATGTGGGCATCTACATCGGGGACGGCGAATTCATCCACGCCTCCACCGGCTCCCACGAAGTGGTCGTCAGCGAGCTGGACGGCAGTTATTGGACCACCAATTACTACGGCGCCCGCCGCATCACCGAATGAACTGAAAAGGGAATCCACCGCCGCGGAGGTCTTCTCCGCGGCGGTTTTGCCTTCCATGCCTCCCAAGCATTGGAATCTCACCGGAATTCTCGCAAATCGGTTGAAGAATACACCCCGGTTTGCTATACTTTTAATCAGCCTATAAGAAAGAAGGACCTGACATGTCTGTTTATACCATCGATATCGCCGGGATGAAGCGGGACCTCCCCATCTGCCCCCTGAACGACGAGCTCTCCATCGGCGCCTTCGTCATGTTCGGCGACGTGGAGCTGACCATCCACTGCGCTGCCGAGCTGCTGAAAAAGCTTCCCGCATGCGACTACCTGATCGCGCCGGAGGCGAAGGCCATCCCCCTGATCTACGAGATGAGCCGCCAGAGCGGACTTCCCTATCTCCTGGCCAGGAAAAAGGCTAAGGCCTACATGAGCGGCGTTTTCCGTGTGGACGTGCAGAGCATCACCACCGCCGGGACCCAGACCCTGGTCATCGACACCGCCGACGCGGAACGGATGAAGGGCAAAAGGATCGTCATCCTGGACGACGTGATCTCCACCGGCGAGAGTCTGCGGGCGATGGAGACCCTGGTGAATGAGGCCGGTGGTGTCATCGTGGGCAAAATGGCCGTGCTGGCTGAGGGGGACGCGGCAAATCGCACGGACATCACCGTGCTGGCGCCCCTGCCCCTCTTCAAAGCCGACGGCAGCATCCTCTAAGGGTCCGCTGCCATGGCGGAATTCAGCGAAAAGCGCGGTCTGCGCACCCAATGGAGCGAGGCCGAAATTCCAGAATGCCCCCTGGGGGAATACCCCCGGCCCCAATTCATGCGCCCATCCTGGCTCTGCCTCAACGGTCGCTGGGACTATGCCGTCGTGCCCAACGGGCGTGAGCCGGAGGATTACCGGGACAGGATCCTTGTGCCCTTTTCCCCGGAAACGGCCCTCAGCGGCGCCGGACGGGGCCCCGGTCCGGGGGAGACCAGCTGGTATCGCCGGACCTTTACCCTGCCCGCAGGCTTTATGAAAGACCGGCTGCTGCTCCACTTCGGGGCGGTGGACCAGTCCTGCGAGGTCTATGTCAACGGCCGCAGTGCCGGGACCCACGAGGGCGGCTACACCCCCTTCACCCTGGACGTGACCTCCCTCGCCTCCCCCACGGGGCGGAACACCCTGACCGTGGCCGTGCGGGACGAGACCGCCGAGGGCGCGGGCACCTACGGAAAGCAATCTATCAGTCCGCGGGGCATCTGGTATACCGCCCAGAGCGGCATTTGGCAGACGGTATGGCTGGAAAGCGTGCCGGAAGCGCACTTCACCGGCATCCGCATCACCCCCGGCGAGGGGAAGACCGTCACGCTGCAGCTGCCCGACCCCAGGGAGGGGGACGCCTACGCCGTCTTCCAGAACGGACGCCGGGTCCTGAGCGGGCGCTTCGACCTGCGGGGAAGGGCGGAATTCACCCTGCCCGACGGCATTCTCTGGACGCCGGAGACCCCCTTTCTTTATGACCTGCTGTTAAAGCGGGGCAATGACATCGTGAAGTGTTATTTTGCCCTGCGCACTTTCCGGGCGGAAAAGGGCCGCCTCCTGCTCAACGGGGAGCCCATCTTCCTCACGGGGCTGCTGGACCAGGGCTACTGGCCGGAGAGCCTCTACACCCCGCCCTCCGACGAGGCCATGGTCTACGATATCCAGACCGCGAAAAGCCTGGGCTTCAATACGCTGCGCAAGCACGTGAAGGTGGAACCCGCCCGCTGGTACTACCATTGCGACCGGCTGGGGATGCTGGTCTGGCAGGACATACCCAACGGCGGCGCGCCCTACTCCTTCTTCTGGACGGCACTGCTCCCCTTCCTGGGCATCCAGGTCTCCGACCACAGCTTCGGCCGCTTTGGCCGCCGGTATGAGCGGGCCAGGCGCCAGTTTGTGCGGGAGGCGGAGGAGATCGTGGGGACGCTGTACAACTGCCCCAGCGTGGTAGCCTGGACCCTTTTCAACGAGGGCTGGGGGCAGTTCGACGCTGCGAAGCTCACTTCGAAAATGAAGGAATGGGATCCCACCCGCTGTGTGGACGCGGCCAGCGGCTGGCACGACCAGCACACGGGGGATTTCTGCAGCATGCACCGCTATTTCGGCAAACAGAAGCTGCGCACGGATCCCAGGGCGCAGGCCATCACGGAATTCGGCGGCTACAGCTTCACCGTGGCGGATCACGCCGCCCCCGGACGGGGCCTTACCTATCACAAGGTCCAGAGCGGGCGGGAGCTGACCGCCGCCCTGGAAAAGCTCTATAAGGAGCAGATCCTCCCCCTGAAGAAGGCGGGCTTGCAGGCCTGCATCTACACCCAGCTCAGCGACGTGGAAACGGAGCGCAACGGCCTGCTGACCTGGGACCGGAAGGTGCTGAAGCCGGAGGCCGGAAGGCTCCTGGCCCTGAACGAAACTCTGAAGGCGCAGGGCAGGGACGCCGGAGCGGCGGACGCGGAGGGCGAGAAGGGCGGGGAATGACCCCTGTCACTCCCCATGACCGCCGCAGAAGCCTGGACCGACAGGGGTGTACGTTTACCCGGCATTTGACCAAGGGGTTGTTTTCCCCGGAAAATGCGATATTTCATATTCGGAGGTACGACATGAGGAAGAAACTGAGTATTGTCCTGGCGCTGATCCTGGCACTGTCCCTGCTGGCAGCCTTCCCAGCCTTTGCCGCGGGCGACGAAGCCACCGCTGCCGCCGACGCTCTCAATGCCCTTGGCCTGTTCCAGGGGACCGGCGAAGGCTATGAGTTGGACCGGGCGCCCACCCGCGCGGAAGCCCTGGTGATGCTGATCCGCCTGTTGGGGCGGGAGAGCGAAGCCAAAGGCTTCAGCGGCGATTGCCCCCTGGCGGACGTGGCCGGGCGCTGGATGGCCCCTTACGTGGGCTGGGCCTATGAGCACGGGATCACCAAGGGTGTCAGCGACGACGCCTTTGACCCGAACGGCACAGCCAACGCGCAAGTGTATGCAACCTTCATGCTGCGGGCCCTGGAGTATTCGGAAGAACTGGGTCAGTTCAGCTACAAGACGTCGGTGGAGGACGCGGCCCAGCTGGGGATCGTGCCTGTGGAAGGCTATAGCGGAGAATTCACCCGCGGGGATGCCGTTCTGATGAGCTACAAGTCCCTGACCGCACCCTGTGCCAGCGGTGAAGGCAGCCTGCTGGAGCTGCTCATCAGCAAGGGGACCGTGGACGCCGAGGTCGCCGCTTCTCTGGGTTTTGCTGTGGCTTCTCAGGAACCGGAGCCGGAGCCTGAACCGGAGGCGGAATGGGACCCGGACATCCGCTTTACCACCGTGGATATGGATGGCAATACCGTGACCGACGCTGTCTTCCGGGACGCCAAGCTCACCATGATCAACTTCTGGGCATACTGGTGCGGTCCCTGCGTCCGGGAAATGCCCGACCTGCAGGAGCTGCAGGATGAATACGGCGACGCCGGACTGCAGATCCTGGGCATCTCCGATGTGGACTACGAAGAGGATAACATCGCCGTACTGGAGCAGCTGGGGATCACCTATACCTGCATCCGCTATACCAGTGAATTCGACGAATATCTGCTCACCGGATACATTCCCGACACCATGTTCGTCGATTCCGAAGGCCATGTGCTGGGCGAGGTCCTGATCGGCAGCAACAGCTATGAGGGCTGGGAAGACATCATCCTGGACTATCTCTCTTAACAACACCAGCGAAAGGCGGGAAACCTGGATCGTCAGGTTTCCCGCCTTTTCCTTTGTCCGGCATTTTTCCCCAAATCACAGCCCGTCAAAGCGGCTGCAATTTGGAAAGGACGTTTTGCCGGAATCTTTGAGCAGTGCCGCTCGCGGCATTGCGAACTATTCCGGCAAATAAGGACGTGCGCCGTGGCACTTTTTGAACTTTTTGCCGCTGCCGCAGATGCAGGGGCCGTTGACCCTGGGCTTCAGCTTCCCCGCCTCATACTCCGCCAGCATTTCCGCCGGGGTGTTGCCCCCCAGGCACCAGAGGCGCGTCTGCTTTTTGATCTCCGCCACCCGCGCTTCGTCCGGCGCCACGCCGAATTCCGCAAAGAGAGGCGCATGATCCTCCGTACCCAGCTCCATGCGCAGTACGGCATAGAGGGTGTCGGTAAAGGCGGTGGCCCTCTCCTCCGCGTCCTCCTCCCCCGCTTCCCGGAAAGCGTCCTCCGTTTCCAGGCGCCAGACCTCCAGCTCATGGAACACGTCGTAATAATCCCCGTCTCCCAAGCGCAGCAGCTTTTCATGGACCGGCAGATAGCGGGGCAGGCCCTCCCTGGCGCTGAGATAGGCGGCCGCCTCCTCCCGGCTCAGGCCCCGGTGGAGCAGCAGATCCCCATCCACGGAATAATATGTACCGTCCGCCAGGCTCCGCAGCATGGCTTCGGCCTCCTCATTCCAGCGCACTTCGGATCTGAGGCGCAGCATCTCCCCGAAATCCGCAAGGAACAAGACGCCATAGAGCTTTACGGCCGCCTGGGCATAGGCGTCCAGGGTGTCGTGGAGCTTTTTCCGCCGGGGCAGGTCGGTGCCCTTCAGGTCCCGCCAGAGGGTCCGTATCTCCGTTGGCACCACCAGGTAAATCTCCTCCTCCACCAGGTAGGGCTGCAGGAGGCAGAAGCCGATGAGGCCGGTATGCATGGGGAGGAAGACTTCCTTCTCTTTGATGAACGGGGCCTCCGCCGCCTTGGCAAAGAGGTCATAATCCGCCGGGGGCAGGGCCATCAGCAGCATGGACAGATTCTTCGCATCCGTCATCCAGGCATAGAGGTTTTGTGCGCCGGTGAGCTGCTTCAGCCGGTCGCGGGCTTCCTTGCCCCTGCGTTCCAGAATGGCGGCCAGGGCAAATACGACTTCGCCGGTGTCCGCAAGCGCCCGGTTCCTTTCATCGATCCGATCCATGGGTCTCTCCTTATTTCGCTGCCGCAGGCTGCGGCTTTGCCGAAGCCCGCCTGGCCTCTTCCTCTTCCTCCAGAACCCGGTAGGCTACCTTGCCCACCAGGGTCTTGGGCAGCTCAGAGCGGAATTCGATCTCCTTGGGGATGGCGTATTTGGCGATATGCTTGCGGCAGTAAGCCATGATCTCTTCCTTCGTCTCCTCCGTGGGCGGCACGCCCTCCTTGAGCATGATAAAGGCCTTTACTGCCTGCATCTTGTAAGAGTCCGGGATGCCGATGACGCAGCTCATGTGCACCTTTTCATGGGCGTCCAGGATGTTTTCCAGCTGGCCGGGATAAACGTTGTAGCCGGAGGAGATGATCATCCGCTTGGCCCGGCCGCGGAAATAGACAAAGCCATCGCTGTCCATAGTACCCAGATCCCCGGTGTAGACCCATTGAAGGCCGTCGGCATGTGTGCGCAGGGTCTGAGCCGTCTCCTCCGGGTGCTTCATATATTCCTTCATGACCGTGGGCCCCGCCAGGAGGATTTCCCCTTCTTCCCCGTAAGGCAGCTCCTCGTCGGTGCCGGGCTTTACGATCTTGATATAGGTGTCCGGGAATGGGACGCCGATGCTGCCCTCTTTGAACATGTGGGGCGGCGTCAGGCAGCAGGCCGTCACCGTTTCGGTGGTGCCGTAGCCCTCCCGCACCTGGATGGAGGCGTGGTGGTCATAGAGGAACTTATCGAATTTCTTTTTCAGCTCCACGCTGAGGCTGTCGCCCCCGGAGAAGACGCCCTTCAGACTGCTGAGGTCCGCATTCTCCATACCCGGCAAGCGCAGCAACGCTTCATAGAGGGTGGGGACGCCGGCGATGAAGTTGCACCGGTATTTGGTGATCTGCTTTGCATAGCTCTTGGCGGTGAAGCGGGGGATCAGGATGCAGCGGCCGCCCTGGGCCAGCATGGTGTGGATGCAGACCCCCAGGCCAAAGCCGTGGAACAGGGGCATGGCTGCCAGCATCTTGTCGCCGGGGCGGAACATGGGATTGGCCGCCACAACCTGACGGCTCAGGGCATTGAAATTCAGGTTGGTGAGGACGATGCCCTTGGTGGTGCCGGTGGTACCGCCGGAATAGAGGATGACGGCAGGGTCCTCCCCTTTCCGTTCCACCTTGTAATTCCAGGAACAGGACTGACCCAGCTTCATGAACTCCTTCCAGCGGATGACGGGGGCGTCGTCGGGGATCTTTTTGATCTTTCTCCCCTCGGTGAGCATATAGCCCGCCCGTACCGGGCGGCTCAGCTCGTCCTTCACGCTGGCGATGATGACGTTCACCACCTTGGTGTTCTGCCGCACTGCCTCGATTTTATTGTAAAACTGATCCAGGGTGATGACGCTGTAGCTCTCCGACTCGTTGAGATAGAACTCGATCTCCTTCTCCGCGGACAGGGGGTGGATCATGTTGCTGATGCCCCCTACCAGGTTTACCGCGTAAAACATAAAGATGGCCTGGGGACAGTTGGGCATGGCGATGGTGATCCGGTCCCCGGCGCGGACGCCCAGGGTTTTCAGGCTCTTGGCACAGGCCTCCACCTGCTCCACAAGCTTGCGGTAGCTGGTGGACTTTCCCATGAAGTCGAAAGCGATATTGTCCGGATATTTCTCCGCAATCTCCCGCACCGCGTCGAACATGGAACCCTGCGGGTATTCCAGATGCAGCGGGACGCCTCCCATATGGTCCTTCCAGGGGACCCTTTCCGTGATAAACATGGCCTACTCCTCCTCCCGGCAGACTAACTGACCGTAAATGTTATTATATATCATTCATTCCGAAAATGATAGTCAAATTTTCCCTGTGCCGACCCTCTGAAACGTTCTGAAAAGGCTGAGGCCGCCATAGAATAGACATGGGATGGTTTCCCATCCTGCTATCAAAAGGGGGAAAGAACTATGCAGTGTCGGATCGCGGACCTCCGGAGCAAGGAGGTGGTGAACATCGCCGACGGGATGCGCCTGGGGAACGTGGAGGATGTGCTGGTGGACACCGGCAGCGGCCGGGTGATTGCTCTGGTAGCACCGGGCCCCTGCCGCTTCCTGGGCCTCTTCTTCCCCGGCGACGACATCATCATCCGCTGGGAATGTGTCCGGCGCATCGGGGAAGATCTGATCCTGGTGGAAATACGGGGTGAGTGCGAGCGCTGCAAGCGCCCGAAGAGATGGTTTTTTTGAGCAATCGTTTTCTGCGGGTCCCGGCCTTGTCCGGGACCCGTTCCCCTTTTCCCGCCTTTTCCCACAGGAAACGGCAAAAACAGTTGACACGATTTTTCCGCAATGATACGATTACAAATCATATCAAAGCATGCTGTTCCACATAAGACTACGTCACATCGGGAGGCGTCGATTTGAAAACCATCAGTGAGATCAACGAAAAGATCCGCGCCGGCACCGCGGTGGTGCTGACGGCGGAGGAAGTAGTGCAAATGGCCCGCGAGCAGGGCGTGAAGGAGACGGCGAAAAAGGTGGACGTGGTCACCACCGGCACCTTCAGCCCCATGTGTTCCTCCGGCGCTTTTCTGAATTTCGGCCACGCGGAGCCCCTGATCCGCATGTCCGGCGTCAAGCTTAACGACGTTCCCGCCTGCGCGGGCTTGGCGGCGGTGGACTGCTTCATCGGCGCCACGGAGCTGAGCGAGACCAGAGGGATGGACTACGGCGGGGCCCACGTCATCGAGGACCTGATCGCCGGGAAGAAGGTGCATCTCAGCGCCAGGAGCTACGGGACAGACTGTTATCCCCGCAAGAGCCTGGAAGCGGAAGTGGGTCTCAGCGACATGAACCAGTGCTTCCTCTTCAACCCCCGCAACGCCTATCAGAACTACAACTGCAGCGTCAACACCTCGGACCGCATCATCCACACCTATATGGGCACTCTCCTGCCTCATATGGCCAACGCCACCTACGCCACCGCCGGGGAACTGAGTCCCCTGCTGAAGGATCCGGAGCTGCGGACCATCGGCATCGGCACCAGGGTTTTCTTCTGCGGGGCCCAGGGCTATGTGGTGTGGGAGGGCACCCAGTGCTTCCCCGGCTACACGGAATACGAGGATGGGGTCCGTTCCTACTCCGGGGCCACCCTGGCTCTCATCGGCGACATGAAAAAGATGAGCACCGAGTACATCCGCGCCGCCCGCATCTACAAATACGGGGTCAGCATGTTCGTGGGCGTGGGCATCCCCTTCCCCGTGCTGGACGAGGACCTCTGCGCCCAGCTGAGCAAGGGCAACGACGAGCTGTTCACCGAAGTGAGCGACTATTCCGTACCCCTGCGCAGCCGCCCCGTGCTGCGCACGCGGGTGAGCTACGCGGAGCTGCGCAGCGGCGCCGTGGAGATAGGTGGGAAAAAGATACCCACCGCTCCCATGACCAGCCTGAAGAAATCCAGAGACATCGCACAGGAGCTGAAGCGGCAGGTGCTCAAAGGCGATTTCCTGCTGACGGAGCCCGCGGCCAAGCTGCCGCTGGACACCACAAAACACGTCCTGCATGCGCTGGACGATCCCCGGTAAGGAGGCTAAGAAGATGGAAAAATCCGTAAAGATCAGGCTTCGCTTTACCCCCGCGGACACGGAACGGCCCTTCGTCCACCTTCTTGCCACCCGATTCGGTTTGGTTTTCTCCATCCTCCAGGCGGACATCAGCCCCGACAAGGGGGGCCGGATGGTCCTGGACCTGAGCGGTGAGGAAACGGCCATCGCGGAGGCGCTGAAATTCACTGAGGAGCAGGGCGTGGACGTGAAGATCCTCTCCCGCATCGTCCACTGGGACGACAAGGTCTGCGTCCACTGCGGCAGCTGCACCGCCGTCTGCCGGACGCAGGCATTGAGACTGGACCCCGAAACGGCTATGCTCTCCTTCGACAACGACCGCTGCGTGGTCTGCGAAATGTGCGTGAAAGCCTGCCCCACCGGGGCGCTCACGGTGGAGCTGAGCCCGTGATCCCGGACCCCTACGCGGACCGGAATACCTACCGCACCCTACAGGAAGCGGGGGACCTCACCTATTTTCGGGTCAGCGTGGACGAAACGGACCTGAGCATCGGCGCACGCCGGGACCTGAGCCGGGAAGCCCTGGCGGCGGTGCTGGAGGCCCGGCGGCAGGTGACCGCCCAGATCGCGGACAGGCCCCGGTTCCGCACCTCCCTGGAGCCCCTGCGCCCCCACGGGACGGAAAGTCCCCTCATCCGGCAGATGCTGGAGGCGGGCCGCCTGGCCCAGGTGGGGCCCATGGCCGCCGTAGCCGGGGCCATCGCGGATTATGTGGGCCGCAGCCTTATAAAGCTGAGCCGGGAAGTCATCGTGGAGAACGGCGGCGACGTGTTCCTCTTCGGAGAAAAGAAGCGAAGCGTGGCCGTGGTGGCCGGGGGCAGCCCCTTGAGCGGCCTTTTGGCCATTGCCGTGGAGCCCAGGGAGGGCTGTGGGGTCTGCACCTCCTCCGGCACGGTGGGCCATTCTCTCTCCCTGGGAAAGGCGGACGCCGCCTTGGTGGTGGCGAAGGACTGCGCTCTGGCAGACGCGGCGGCCACCCGGCTGGGCAACCTGGTCCAAAACCCGGAAGCGCTGGACTCCCCCCTGGACGAGATCTGCGCCATTCCCGGCGTGGAGGGGGCCCTGGTCATCGCCGGGGACCGAATCGGCATCAAGGGGAACATCGTCCTTCAACCGATCCGCGGAGCTGCCGAAGAATAACGAAACAGATTACCTGATCGCGCCGTGCGCCGGGACATCCGGGGCACGGTTTTTTCTTTACAAAAGGTTCTGGGCGCAGTATAGTATAAATGTGAAAATTTGTCCGAGCAAAGGAGACCGCTATGTATCAGTGCCCCTACCCCCACCTTTTTGCCCCCATCCGGCTGGGTAAACAGTGGTTCCGCAACCGCATCTTCGCTTCCCCCATGTCCGGCCGGAGCCTGGATTCCGAGAACCGGCCCACCGCCGAATGTGTGGCATTCTATGAGGAGAAAGCCAGAGGCGGCGCGGCTTCCGTCTGTCTGGGAGATTGCTGCGTGGACAGCGTGAATGGACTTTTCGGCGAGAGCATGGTCCGGGCGGACGACCGGGGAAACCATCACGCCTTCAATATGTTTTCAAACGGCATCAGCCGCTATGGCTGCGTGGCCTCCGCGGAGCTGAGCCACGCCGGGCTTTACGCCTACGCCACCCGGGCCGCCGGGCGCACCGTCTACGGCCCCGTGGACGGCGTCACCGCCGCCGGGGAGGAATTCCGGGAGATGCCGGAGGAGCTGATCGAAGCCACCATCGCCCGTTTTGCCGACGCGGCGGCCTTCTTCAAGTCCTGCGGCTTCGGCATGGTCACGGTCCACATGGGCCACGGTTGGGGCCTGAGTCAATTCCTCAGCAGCAAGGTTAACACCCGCCGTGACCGCTGGGGCGGCAGCCTGGAAAACCGCTGCCGCATGCCCATCGCTGTGCTGGACGCCATCCGCAAACGGGTAGGCCCCGCCTTCCCCATCGAAGTGCGCATCTCCGGCAGCGAGGTCACCCCCAGGGGCTATGACCTGGAGGAAGGCATCGCCATCGCCAGGCAGCTGGACGGCCACTGCGACCTGCTCCATGTTTCCGCCGGGCACCATGAGCATCCGGAGGTCTTCTGCGTGACCCACCCCTCCATCTTCTCCGAGGACAGCTGCAACGTGGGCTACGCCGCGGCCATCAAGCCCCACGTGGAGGTGCCGGTAGCCACCGTAGGCGCCCATGCCGACCCGGAACTCCTGGAGGAGATCATCGCCTCCGGCAAGGCGGACGTGGTGGAGATCGCCCGCGCCCTGCTGGCGGACCCGGAGCTGCCCAACAAGGCCAGAGCCGGCAAGCGGGAGGAGATCCGCCCCTGCCTGCGCTGCCTCACCTGCTTCTCTCACCTGATCACAAACGGGCAGATCTACTGCGCCGTGAATCCCCGCATCGGCCGGGAGCTGGAACACCGCTACGCTTCCTATGCGAAGGAGCACAAGACAGTGCTCATCGCCGGGGGCGGCATCGGCGGCATGCAGGCCGCCGTCAGCTGCGCCGACCGGGGCCATAAGGTCATCCTCTGTGAAAAGACGGATAAGCTGGGCGGCGCCCTGCTCTGCGAGGAGGATGTGCCCTTCAAGGGGAAAATCAAGGCCTATCTGGAATTCCAGCGGCGAGAGGTCGCCCGCAGGCCCATTGAGGTCCGGCTGAACACGCCCGTCACCCCCGACCTGGCGGCGGAGATCGGCCCGGACGTGCTGGTGGCAGCCCTGGGAGCCAGGCCCAGCATGCCCCCCATCCCCGGACTGGACGGCAAGAACGTGATGGTCGCGGAATACGCCTATCGGCACGCAGAGGAGGTCGGGCAGACCGTCGCGGTGCTGGGCGGCGGCCTGGTGGGCATTGAGCTGGCGATCTATCTGGCCGGGCTGGGTCGGGAGGTCACGGTAGTGGAGATGCTCCCCATGCTCAATAACGGCGGGAACATCCTCCATCAGAACGCCCTGGACGTGGAGATCAAGGCTAAGGGCATCCGCCTGGCCCTGGGTACCCGCGTTACGAAGATCGACGAAGGCGGCGTCACAGGTGAAAAAGGCGGGAAAATGGAACATTTTGCCGCAGATACCGTCATATGTGCTGTGGGACAAACGCCCCTTTGGGAGGAAGCGGACGCCCTTCGCTTCTGCGCCCCGGAATTCTATGCGCTGGGCGACTGCGTGACCCCCAAGAACATCATGCAGGCCACCGCTATGGCCGACGCCATAGCCATGAATTTGTAGTATCGAGAACCATCGAAAGGAGAAATCAATATGAAATTCTGCCCTAACTGCGGCTCTCCCCTGGAAGAAGGGGCCGTCACCTGCCCCAATTGCGGCGATCCCCTGACGCTGAATGCCGAGCCGGCGCCGGCGCCTTACGTTGATCCCATGGATCACACCGGGGAATTCGACGCAGCTGACATTTCGGAGAACAAGGTCATCGCCATGCTTCCCTACATCCTGGGCATCGCCGGACTCATCATCGCCCTGCTGGCCCGCAGCGACTCCCCCTACGCCAAGTTCCACGTTCGGCAGTATCTGAAGATCTGCGTCTGTGAGGCCATCGTCGCCATTTGCAGCGCGGTGCTCTGCTGGACGATACTTGTGCCCCTGGCCGGCGGCATCTGCGTCATTATCCTGCTGGTCATCCGCATCATCGCCTTCTTCCAGATCTGCAAGGGCCTGGCAAAGGAGCCCGCCATCGTGGGAAAACTGGGCTTCCTGAAGTAATCCAAGCCAAAGTCGATGCAAATTTCAGCACCCCGCTCCCGGTTTCCGGGAACGGGGTGCCGTCATTTCGGCTATGTATCAGTTCATTTGCTCTTCCATCAGGGCCAGGGCGCCGTAGAGGACGCTGTCATCCCCCAGGGACGCGTTTTTCAGCTCCACGGTGCTGCGGATCTCTGCCATACAGTAATCGTCCAGCTCCCGGAGGATCTTATCCAGGAACAGATCGCCCACGGCTTCGATGACGCCGCCGCCATAGAGCACCAGGTCCGGGCTGAAGATATTGATGAGGCTGCCCGTGGCGATCGCCAGATAATGGCAGGCACGGTCCACCGCTTCCAGGGCCACCTTATCCCCCGCCGCTAGGGCTTTTTTCAGCTTTTTGCTCTTGAAAACGCCCTCCTGCACGGATTTGGCCAACAGGCTGCCGCGGCCCCGGTCCAGCTGCTTCCGGATATAGGCGCTCATGCCCTGTTTGCTGGAAAAGGCCTCCAGACATCCGCGTTTGCCGCAGCCGCAGAGGGGCCCTTCCGGGTCCAGGACCATGTGGCCCAGCTCCGCCGCCTTGAACAGATGGCCGGTGTAAAGCTCACCATTCAGGATGAGGCCGCCCCCCACGCCGGTGCCCACAAAGAGGCCCACCACATTCCGGAAGCCCTGCGCGGCGCCGAAGCGGTACTCCCCCAGCACGCCCAGGTTCACGTCGTTGCCGATATAGAAGGGCACGCCGAAACGCGCCCGCATGGCGCTGCCGATATCATAATCCCGCCAGGGAAGATTGGGCGTGAAGAGCACTACGCCCGCATCCTGGTCGATGACGCCGGGAATGCTGGAAGCGATGGCGCTCACCTTCTCCAAAGGGATCCCGGAGGCCGACAGCATCTCCTCCACCACATTGGCGATCACCTGCTCCACATTTTCCGCTTCCGCGCCCTGCTCTGTGGATTTCTTTTTCAGACGGTGGACGATGTTCCGCTCCCCGTCGAAGATTGCACCCAGGACCTTGGTGCCGCCCACGTCCAGGCCGATGCGATAGCTTTCTCCCATGATGGATCTCCTTTACTTGCCGCCCCGGATGCCCCGGCGCAGCCGGTCCCAAATACTCTCCCGCCTGGCCTGCGGAGGCTCTTCGAGCATGGTCTTTTCCTCCTCCGGCGGCTCCAGCGTCACCTGACGGCGGCTGAAATACTGATAAAGCGCTTCCTGGGAAGAAGTACCCGCGCCTCCCTCGTCCCGCACATAGCGTCCATCGGGCTGCATGGTGCGGGATTTCTCCCGATCCCGGCGCAGGCATTCCAGTACCATATTCACCTGCTCCCTGGTGTCCGGCGTGCGTATCTCCACGAAGGCCTCCACCCGGTGATCCAGGTTCCGGGTTAGCAGGTCGCCGGAGCCGATGAACAGGCGCTCCTCCGCACCTTCTCCGAAGCGATAGATGCGGGAGTGCTCCAGCCAGCGCCCCACCACGCTCTTGATGCTGATGTTCTCCGTCTGTCCGGGGATGCCCGGCCGCAGGCAGCAGATGCCCCGGATGAACAATTCCACCCGCACCCCCGCCTGGGAGCAGCGGATCAGCGCTTCCATGATCTCCGGGTTGTTCATGGAATTGACCTTGATGGCCACCCGGCCCGCGCTGCCCTTCAGCCGTTCCCGCTCCAGCAGTTCCAGTACCCGGTCCTTGAAATGCAGGGGGGCGATCCACAGCGTCTGGGCCGTTTCGGGCAGAAGGCCCGCTGACATGGCGGTAAAGGCCGCTTCCCCGTCCAGTCCCGCAGCCTTATCCGCCGTGATGAGGGACAAGTCGGTATACTGTTCCCCGGTGACCTCGTTGTAGTTGCCGGTGCCCACCTGCGTGATATAGCTCAGATTGCCGCCGTGCTGCCGGGTGATGACGCAGAGCTTGGAATGCACCTTATACTGAGGCAAACCGTAGATCACCCGGCAGCCTGCGTCCTCCAGCAGCTCGGAATAGTCGATATTGTTCTGTTCGTCGAACCTTGCCCGCAGCTCCAGCAGGCAGAGCACGTCCTTGCCCCGATCCGCCGCATAGGCCAGAGCGGCAGCCACTTTGCTGCTGGCGGACATGCGGTAGAGGGTGATCTTGACGGAGATGACCTCCGGATCGTCCGCCGCCTCGTAGATCAGGTCCACAAAGGGGAGCATGCTCTGGAAGGGAAAGCTCAGGAGCAGGTCATGCTTCTCGATATACCGGAAGTATTCTCCCTTCTTCAGGCCGATCTCCCGCACAGGCTTTCGCTCCGGATAACGGAGCTCCTCGCTGCCGGATATGCAGGAGCGGAAGCTCAGGTCGAAGGGTACGGAAACATTGAAGGCCGCCCGCTCCGGTACCCGCAGCTTTTTCAGCAGCAGGGCACGGGCAGGCTCCGTGAGCTTGCCGCAGATCTGCACCCGCACGGGCTGCTCCCGCTTGCGCTTGGTGAGCATGGAGCTCATCTTCACACGCTGGTCCTCGCTGCCCACCGCGGCCATATCCGACAGGAACACGTCGGCATTCCGGGTGACCTTCACCACGGTGGACTGGAGGATGGTCTCCTTCTTCAGCAGCAGGGGCAGGAAATGGCGCACCAGTTGGGCGGTGAGGACGATCTTCTGCCGTCCCTCGATCTCGAAACTCTGGTAAGCGGGCACCCGGTCCAGGGGAATGACCGCCAGCTTCCCCTGCGCCAGGAAAGCGATGATATAGGACTCCTCACCCCAGAGGAAGGGCAGGCTCTGGTTTTGACCGATCATTTTGGGGAAAAGCTGGTTTTTGATGTCGCCGAAGAGCTTCTTGCTCATCAGCTCATCCACTTTGCTGATCTTCTTGAAATCCAGCAGATCCACTCCGTGCTCCTTGAGCTGAGAGCGGATGAGCTTCCAGACGCTTTCCATCAACCCCTGCTGCTCCGCCGTGACCCGCAGGGCCTGCCGGATCTGTTCCTCCGGCGACAGGCCGGAGAGCTCATCCACCTTGTTTGGGGTCAGGATGGCCCGATGGGTGAGGATGCCGATACGGACCCGGTAGAATTCATCCAGGTTGGACTGATAGATGGACAGGAACTTCAGCCTCTCCAGCAGGGGCACGGCGCTGTCCGCCGCTTCCAGCAGGACCCGCTCGTTGAAGGCGAGCCAGCTCAGTTCCCGGTTCAGGAAACAGCTCTCCCCGGCTTCGCTCTTCTTCTGTTTCTCCGCCATAGTTATCTCCTAAATCTTCTCCGCACAAGCCTTTTCCAGCGCCGCGATGGTTAGGCGCAGGGTCTTGATCCTGGCGTATTTCTTATCGTTGGACTCGATGATGTGCCAGGGGGCGTCCTTCGTGCTGGTCCTTTCCAGCATCTCGTCGATGGCCTCCTCGTACTGGGGCCACTTCTCCCGGTTCCGCCAGTCCTCCTCTGTCAGCTTCCATTGCTTTTCCGGGGTGTTCTGCCGGGCGTTGAAGCGTTCCAGCTGGGTATCCTGATCGATCTGTATCCAGAATTTCAAGATCACCGCGCCCCACTCCGTCAGCTGCCGCTCGAATTCGTTGATCTCATTGTAGGCCCGTTTCCAGTCCTTCTCCGTGCAGAAGCCCTCCAACCGCTCCACCATGACCCGACCGTACCAAGTGCGGTCGAAGATGGCGATATGGCCGGTTCTGGGAAGCTGGGTCCAGAAACGCCAGAGATACTGGCGGTGGAGCTCATGAGGCTCCGGGGAGGCGATGGGGATCACGTCGAAGCCACGCGGGTCCAGGTTCCTGGCCAGACGGCGGATGTTGCCGCCCTTGCCCGCGGCATCCCAGCCCTCATAGCATATGACCACGGGGATGCGCTTCCGATAGATCACGTTGTGGAGCTCTCCCAGCCGATTCTGGAGCTTTTTCAACTCTTCCTCGTATTCTTCCTCCTCTATGGCAGGGCTCAGGTCCACCTCCTGCAGCTTCGGCATCTTTACCAGGGGGAATTCCTCCTGGAAGGGCTCGCCCACATAGCGCTCCTCCTCCAGTCCCTTGCGGATGGCCTTCGTCAGGAGCCTGAGCGCATCCCGAAGGGCGACGCGCTTGTTCTCCCCTTCCAGCACATGCCAGGGTATCGTGTCCCCCGTGGCATCCATGAATTCCCCATAGGCTTCCCGGAAGCGCTTGTATTCCCGCTGCTGCCACAGGTCGTCCTCCGTCACCCGCCAGGAAGTCGCATAGTCGTCCCGCAGGGCGCGCAGCCGCTTTTCCTGCTCATCCCGCTCGATACGCAGGAAGAGCTTCAGCACGATATATCCCCCGTCCCGCAGCTGACGCTCGAATTCCTTGACACTGCGGACCCGATCCTTATACTGCCCTGCGGTTATCTCCCGCCGGAGATAGCGGCGCACCACATTTTCCATCCAGCCGGAGTCGTAGAACATGAGCTGGCCGTTTTCCGGGATCTCCCGGGCATAGGGCCAGAGGAAGGGGTAACGGTCCTCCCGCTCCGGACCCACCGAGGGGGAAACCACATTGTAGAAACGGGGGTCCAGTTCGCTGATGAGGTCGCCGATCAGACTGCCCTTTCCCGCGGCGGCCCAGCCCTCCACCAGAACGATCACAGGCAGGCCCTTGGTGCGCAGCTCCATCTGCTGCCCGGCCAGGGTCTCCTTCAGGGCCTTCACTTCGGCTTTGAGGGCCTGTTCTTCTTCCGGGTTCTTCTTTTTTCCCATCGCCGCATCCTTCTTTCTTGCATTTCATACATGGCATTACATTATATATTAAAAATGCCCGGCTTGGAAGAGGGCTTTGCAAAACACCGGCGTTTTTTGCTTTTCCAAAGAGTAAAGAGGCCGTCTTATGGGAAGGGCGGGGCGCTGCTCCATGCCGGGGAGGACGGCTTCGCAGTGGGCAGATACTATTCGAGCGTGTTGCAAAATGCTCCTCCCTCGTCATTGTGAAGCCCCGAAGGGGTTTCGCAATCGTCATGTGAAGACACATCACGATGGACGAAAGAAACCTCTCCGCCCCAGTGTGAGCACTGGGGCACCTCCCCTTTCCGGGGAGGTTTCCTTTGCCCGCAGCCCTTAGCCTCCCCTAACAGGGGAGGGGGACCGCGAAGCGGTGGAGAGGTCTTTTCATGACAATGATGGAAGATGGGCATTTTGCAACACGCCCGCTAATCTCCTATTCCGATGCCTCGCCGGCAGGGGGTATCCCCTGTTCCGGCCATTTATAGTGGAGACAGAGCATGGTGAGGTCATCGAATTGCTCAGCCTCCCCGACAAAGTCGTCCACGGCCCGGCGGACATTCTTCAGAACGCCCTCCGGGGAGGCGTCGGGGTCGCCGTTCAGGGCGGCCAGCATCCGTTCCGTCCCGAAGAGGGAATCCATGTCGTCCGTGGCCTCCGGCACCCCGTCGGTATAGAGGAAGAGCTTGCTGCCAGGCTCCAGGGTCAGGGTGTAATCCCGGTACTGCACTCCCTCCATGCCGCCGATGACGAAGCCGTGCTTGTCCTTATAAAGCTCAAACACACCGGCGGGCGTTTTCAGTATGGGATATTCATGGCCCGCGTTTGCCGCCGTGAGGACGCCGGTGGACAGCTCCAGGATGCCCAGCCAGACGGTGATGAACATCTCCTCCCGATTATTGGCGCAGATGGCGGCGTTGGTATCCGTAAGTATCTGGGCGGTGAGCATGCGGCTCTGATAGCCGGTCACGACGAGGAAGGCCAGAGAGATCAGGACCCCGGTGAGCAGGATCAGGACCAGGATCTTGCTTCCGATCCCGCCGATGACCAGCTTTCGGTAAATTTTCACGTCTCCGACCTCCTTGTCTTTCAAGGCAGCACCCCATGATCCCGGTGCCTTAATAGTATAGCATTACTATGGTATTGCAAAGTCTTCGGGCATCATCCCGTCGTGACCGACAGCGGCACAAGGCAAATCCCGCGCCGCAAAGGCTGTCATATTCGACCGAAAGCCCGTATCAGCTATCGAAGATGATCTCGCTCCCAGGTTCGCTCCTTATTTGCTTCTCCGGCTCCGCTTCCTCCCGCCCGGAGGACTCCATCACCGTCTTTTTCTTCCGGTGCAGGAGCGGTCAGTTCGTTTTCTTTCTGCCGCATGCGCAGATCAAGATCATTGTCAGGCGGTTCTACAGCGAATTCCGCCAGGCTTGGGTGAGGTGGGGCGCCAGCTGCAAACTAAGCTTCTCCCCGCTGGCGTAGCGGTCCAGCAGCGTGTCTTATTCCGCTTAGCATCATACTCAGTACAGGTCAAAGGCATAGGAAACACTCTTTGCCATACCGTTTTTATCTGACAATTTTGCCGGAGGATCGTCGTGTGTTCGATCCCAACGGCAGCCGGAAGGGATAACCTCCGCGAGCCTTGACGAAAGGAGCGTTGATTCTGTATAATACGAAATTGTGAGAATCGAAGGGCAAAGGCGGTGTACGGTATGGGAAAAAAAGAACGGCGCAGGGTGCTGCTCTCTTTTCTGGCGCTCGTGCTGGCGGTCGTCGGTCTGCTGCTTCTGTTCCGACGGCTGGAGGCCAGGGGGCGTGAGAAGCCGGGAACGGTATCCCTGTCCCAAACCGCAGAGCCTTCCCCCACGGCAAGCCCGACGGCGGAATCCACGCCGGAGCCCACACCCGAACCTACGCCGGAACCCACGCCCGAACCTACGCCGGAACCCACGCCCACACCGTGGAACCTGGTGCTGGTGAACCGGGATCACCCGGTCCCCGAGGATTGGGAGGTCCAGCCGGTGGAGATGCCCGACGGCAAGATCATCGATGCGAGGATCTATGAACCACTCACGGAGATGTTCGAGGCGGCGAAGAGCGCCAACGACGGCATCCTCCCCATCGTCTATTCCGGGTATCGGACCGGGGAGCGGCAGCAGGAAATCTTCGACGAGTATGTGCAGGATTACATCGCCCAGGGCTGGTCCGAGGCCGACGCAAAGGCGGAGGCGGATAAATGGGTCGCCCCGCCGGACAGGAGCGAGCACCAGCTTGGCATCGCCGTAGACATAGCCGGCGCAGTATACGAGGTCTTCGACTGGCTCAAAGAGCACAGCTGGGAATACGGCTTCATCCTACGCTATCCCCCGGACAAGACCGACGTCACCGGCATCAGCGGGGAACAGTGGCACTACCGCTATGTGGGGCCGGAGGCCGCCAGAGAGATGTACGAGCTGGGCCTTACGCTGGAGGAATACCTGGCTGGACCGGAAGGATAAAGCCCATTGATCCCGGAATCTCTCCCGCATCTCCAGGGGCCTGTCATGGGCGGCGATCCGCCCTTTTGGTGGCCGTATGCCGGATAGGCGTACGGTCCTTTCCTCCGTTTGAGCGCCGGCCGCCATGCTGCCGCCCGGCGGGCTGAACCGGTTTTCCCATTCTTTTTGGATTCTATCACAGCAAACGTAACACAAACATAACAACAGGGCGTCAAAATGAAGAATTCTCTCGCTTTTCGCTGCATTTCATCCCGGTTGACGCCAAGACGTGGAAGCTCCCGCGAGGCCGGACCCGCTGCATGCCGGGACTTGATACCGTTTCCCATGAAACTTGAAATGCCGCCGGCGATTCCGTATAATTGCTGAACGGCAGCTGCTGCCGATGCCGTGACCGGGGTGATGAGATGAGCCGCAAAGTCAATAATCTTCTGTACGCCGCCGGGCCGGGTCTTACGAACACCATCCGCATCGGCATCACGCTGACTGAGCAGGTGGACGAGGACGCCCTGCGCCTGGCGCTTTTCAAGACCGCGCCGCGCTATCCATATTATGCGGTACGTTTGACGCGGCGGGGAGAAGAATACGTCATGGAGCCGAACGACGCTCCCTTCGTCGTCTCGTCAGAAGGCCGGACGGTCACGCTTGGCTCCGAAGAGAGCAATTATCATCTCTTCGCTTTTGCCTATGACGGCTGCCGCCTCTGGCTGGACGGGTCCCACTTCGTGACGGATGGAAACGGACTGTTCCCTTTTCTTAAGACGCTTCTTTATTACTACCTGCACGCCCTGCATCCGGACGAGGCGTTCGATACCGCGGATATCCATCTTAGCGGAAGCGAGATCCCGGCGGCGGAAGCGGAGGATGATCCTTACCCTTCCCGGCCCCTGCCGGAGCAGCCTCTGGGGAGGCTGTCGCGCCCTGAGGAGGTTTTCCGGCTCCGCAGCCAGCCCCAGGGTTATGAAAATGCGGAGGGCTGGACTTCTTTCCGTTTTCGCATCCCCCAAAGGGACATGATGGCCTTCGTCTCCAGCGTGGACGGCAGCCCGGCTACCTTTATCGCTTCGCTGATGTACCGGACCATTTCGGATTTGCACCCGGAAACGGAGCTCCCCCTGGTCTACGGGATGCAGCACCAGTTCCGCAAAGCCCTCGGCGCGCCGCTGAGCCATCTTTACCACGTGAACATCGTGCCGATCGTCTACCCCGCCCGTCTGCGGGGCAGGAATGTGGAGCGGCTCAATACGATCGCCCGCGGCGCGCTGATCCTGGGAGCGGACGACGCCAACGATTTCCTCACGGTCAACGCCCATATCCTCAACGAGCACCGTATCCGGGCCATGACGCTTCCGGAAAAGCGGGCCTATATGCGCCGGGTGATCCTCGACGGGATCGGCGTCAACACCTTCGAGGTCAGTTATACCGGGCGCGTTGCCTGGAGCGGCCTGGACCGCTTCATCACAGATGTGGCCCCCCACTTCGATATGACCCTCAGCGGCGGGCTCTCCATCGAGATCTTCGACGTGGGCCGGGAATTCAGCGTCAACATCATGCAGCGTTCCCCTGTGACGGCATATACCGAGCGGTTCTCCGCTTTGCTGAAGGAATACGGCATCGGATTCACCGCCGATCCTCCCGAACGCTTTTCCCTCTGCGCATTCCGGCTGCCGGAATGAAGTCCCTTTGACTCGCCGGAGGCCGGGTATGCTGCGGCGGCGAATACGAGGCGATCACCCCGGCAGGCCGGGGGGGAATACAGCTTGCCTCCATGGCAGGAAGGAACTACGGTGGTGCTTTTATCAACGCCTGTGTACAGCAGGAATCCAGGGCAAAAACACCGGCCGATCATTTCCTCTCCTTGCTGAACAAGCCCTTTGAGGAATTATGGCTGGATACGATACCATTCCCCGTCGCCGACCGGGACTTTCTCATCAGGCGGGACCAGCTGATCCAGGCGAAGGATTACGGAGACCCCCTGTTTGACCTGGCACGGCAACTTGCCGCAGCGGAGGACATTGTGATTGCCGCCCGTTTCTGGGACCTCTCCTTCCCCGCGGCCCTCAAGCAGTATTTCGAGCAGATCAACGTCCTCGGCATCACTTTTTCCTACACGCCCGAAGGCGTGCCCCAGGGCCTGTGCCGGGCAAAAAGCTTCACGTATGTCACGACCGCGGGCGGAGGACACGTTCCGGATGACTTCGGCTTCGGCTACGTCAAGGCTCTCGCCCAGGGATATTACGGCATCCGGGAACTCCGGCAGTTCAAGGCCATAGGGCTCGATATCGACGGGGTTGACGTTGACGCCATCAGCCAAAGCGCCATGGATTCCATGGCGTAACGCAGGCAGCGCTTGGATTCAGAAACGCATCTTAGTCCGCCAAAAACCTTATATGAAATCACCCTTTGCGTTCCGGTCCATCCGGTTCGCAAGGGGTGATCGCTGTTTATGGGGACGTCTTCCCTACACTCATACCTTTCTCCGCCTGAAGCCGGGCACGGGATTCGCTTTAGGATTCTTCTGCTGAAAGCAAAATTTCCAAAAGCCTCTTGACAGGTTAGTTGAAGGTAACTATAATGTATCCGTAGGTAAGCAATTGCTAACCTACGGATACGGGTTCAGGGCAGTCCCCTACCCGTCGCAAAGGGAGGAAACGTATGATGCCACTGGTATTGGCAGAGCCCGGCGAGGAGCAAATCATCAAGAAAGTGGGCGGCAATCCGGAGCTGCGTCAGCATCTGGCGGACATGGGCTTCGTCCCCGGCGGGGGCGTCACCGTGGTCAGCACCATCGGCGGCAATGTCATCGTCCGGGTCAAGGAATCCCGGGTCGCCATCAGCAGGGAAATGGCCCAGAAGATCATGGTTTGAAGGGAGAGGAAAGACATGACGACGAATCTCAGAGAGGTAAAGGTCGGCTCGACCTGCACCGTGAAAAAGCTCCACGGCGAAGGCGCGGTGAAGCGCCGGATCATGGACATGGGCCTCACCAAGGGCGTGGAGGTCTACGTCCGCAAGGTGGCTCCCCTGGGGGACCCCATGGAGCTGACCGTCCGGGGCTATGAGCTGAGCATCCGCAAGGCCGACGCGGAGATGGTGGAAGTCGAACTATGATTCGACTTTATTTTTGCACGTCGGTTAGCTATGACTAACTATTGAACAAAGGGAGAGTAGTTATGGAAGTGAAGATCGCCCTGGCGGGCAACCCCAACAGCGGCAAGACGACGCTGTTCAACGCCCTCACCGGTTCCACCCAGTATGTGGGCAACTGGCCCGGCGTCACGGTGGAGAAGAAAGAGGGCAAGCTGAAAAAACACGACGATGTGACCATCACCGACCTGCCCGGTATCTATTCCCTGTCCCCCTATACGCTGGAGGAAGTGGTGGCCCGGAATTACCTCATTGACCACCGGCCCAACGCCATCCTGAACATCGTGGACGGCACGAACCTGGAGCGGAACCTCTACCTCACCACCCAGCTCACGGAGCTGGGCATCCCCGTGGTGGTGGCCGTGAACATGATGGATCTGGTGCGGAAGAAGGGGGACAGCATCAACATAAAGGAGCTGTCCCGGCAGCTGGGCTGTCCGGTGATGGAGATCTCCGCCCTGAAGGGCGAAGGCGTGCAGGAGGCCGCCGAAGCCGCCATCGAAGCGGCCAAGGGCGGCAAGACCGTTCCTCAGCACAAGTTCTCCGGCCCGGTGGACCACGCCATTGCCCACATCGAGGAAGCGGCCCTCCACGGGCTCCCCGAGGAGCAGCAGCGGTGGTACGCCGTGAAGATCTTCGAGCGGGACGAAAAGGTGCTGGAAAAGCTGAACATCGACAAGGGCATCCTGGCGCATATCGAGCAGGACATCAAGGCCGCCGAGGCGGAGCTGGAGGACGATGCGGAGAGCATCATCACCAACGAGCGGTATGTCTACATCGCCCAGATGCTCAAGGGCATCTATAAGAAAAAGGAAGTCCATAAGCTCAGTAATTCCGACAAGATCGACCGGATCGTCACCAACCGCATCCTGGCCCTGCCCATCTTCGCCGCGGTCATGTATCTGGTCTACGCCCTCAGCATGGGCAAGCCCATCGGCGACGGGGGCATCGCCATCGGTACCTTCCTCACCGACTGGGCCAACGACGTCTTGGGCGGCGCATGGCTCACGGACGGTTCCCGGGCCCTGCTGGAGGGCTGGGGCGTGGCCGGCTGGCTGGTAGGCCTCATTTCCGACGGCATCATCGCCGGCGTAGGCGCGGTGCTGGGCTTCGTACCCCAGATGCTGGTGCTGTTCTTGCTGCTGGCCATCCTGGAGGATTGCGGCTATATGGCCCGGATCGCCTTTATCATGGACCGCATCTTCCGCAAGTTCGGGCTAAGCGGCAAGAGCTTCATCCCCATGCTGGTGGGCACGGGCTGCGGCGTCCCCGGCGTCATGGCCTCCCGCACCATTGAGAACGAGCGGGATCGGCGCATGACCATCATGACCACCTGCTTCATCCCCTGCGGGGCGAAGATGCCCATCATCGGCCTCATCGCGGGCGCTCTCTTCGGCGGCAGCACCTGGATTGCCGTCAGCGCCTACTTCATCGGCGTGGCTGCCATCATCGTCTCCGGCATCATGCTGAAAAAGACCAAGATGTTCGCGGGCGACCCGGCTCCCTTTGTCATGGAGCTGCCCGCCTACCACGCCCCCAGCATCGGGAATGTGCTGCGCAGCATGTGGGAGCGGGGCTGGAGCTTCATCAAGCGCGCGGGCACCGTCATCCTCCTGAGCAGCATCATTATCTGGGCCCTCAGCAGCCTGGGCGGCGTCAACGGCCGCTTCGGCATGGTGGATGAGCTCTATGAAGACGAGGAGCTTGTAACGGAAGAATATGTGGTTTCCGTTGCGGATCGCATGGGCATCGAGCCCAGCGAGGTCACCCCCATGGACGACTCCATCCTGGCGGGCGTGGGCAACGCGGTCTCCTTTGTCTTCAAGCCCCTGGGCTTCGGCTCCTGGCGGCCCACGGTGGCTACGGTCACGGGCCTGGTAGCCAAGGAGGAAGTGGTCAGCACCTTCGGCGTCCTGTATAACTATGACGACGCGGACGGGGAAGAGGAGCTGGAGGAGAACGGCGATCAGATCTGGGATAACGTCGCCGCGGACTTCGGCGCTTTCTCCGGCGGACACGGGATGCTGGCGGCCTTCGCCTTCATGCTCTTCAATCTTCTCTGCGCTCCCTGCTTCGCGGCTATGGGCGCCATCAAGAGGGAGATGAACAATGCCAAGTGGACCTGGTTTGCCATCGGCTACATGTGCATCTTTGCCTATGTGATCGCCCTGATCGTCTATCAGCTTGGCCTGCTCTTCACCGGCGGCGTCCAGATCGTCGGCCTGATCGTGGCCGTGGCTCTGCTGGCCTTCCTCCTCTACATGCTCTTCCGGCCCTATAAGGAGGCCACCCGGCTGTCCGTTGCGGCTGTGAAGGCGTGACGGAAACACAGAACAGGAGAGTGAAATCATGAGTACGATACTGGTATCGCTGGGCGTCTGCATCCTGATTGCCGCTGCCGCATATATCCTGCGGCGGGACAAAAAGCAGGGCAAGTCCAGCTGCGGCGGAAACTGCGCCTCCTGCGGCGCCTGCCATCGCTGCGCGGAAAACGCAAAAAGCAAACAGGCAGGCTGACAGCGCGCTATTCACTGATTATTCCATACTTACCTCACTTTTCCTATCTCATCTTCCTTGTTCCCTTGCATAGAAGAACGGAAGGCGCTTCGGCGCCTTCCGTTCTTCTGACCGTAGACAAACCCTTTTGGCAAGGTTTCGATAAGCATGGGGGATTTGTGAAGGGGGACGGGAATCCCCCTTCACGTTATATCCTTGCAAAATCAGAATACAATTCTGATTTTGCCGCTCAAGCTGTCGAACTTCTTCTGCACTGTATTTACAAGCCATGCAGTCTTGACAGATCAGGAAGCATTTGAGAAAATATAGAAAGTCGAACGACATGGAAATGAGCCTGGCACGCGCCTCCGGAAACGAAATGCGCGGTCACAGCGGCCCTTTGAACCGGACGAGCGTCAGAAAACAGCTCAAAAGCGGAGGTTAAACCATGATCTTTTACTTCACCGGCACCGGAAATTCCTATCAGGCGGCACTGGCCCTGTGCGGAGAGGGGGAAACACCCCTGGACCTGGCAAAATGCCTGCGGGAGGGGAGAAGCGCCTTTGAGCTGGAAAAGGGGGAGGCCCTGGGCATCGTCTGCCCGGTGTACTACGGCGGCGTTCCCAGCGCCGTGCTGGAATTTGCCCGCTCCCTGCAAGTCTCCAATCCGCCGGAATATTGCTATGTCCTCCTGACCTGCGCCTCCTCCGTCTCCGGGGCTGCGGGACAGCTGGCGGAAGCCCTTGGGGAACAGGGGCTCCGGCTCCACGCCGCCTATACGGTCATTATGCCGGAGAACGACGTCATTCACTATGCCATCTCCCCGGAGGAAGAGCGGGATGCGATCCTGGCCGACGCCGCCGAGACCCTCCGGGTGATCGAGCGCTGCGTTGCCGAGCGCCGGGAGCTGGGCCTCCATATCCCGCCCAGAGGCAGGATGATCACCCAGTCGGCCTACCCCTATTATGAACAGGACCGGGAGACGAAGCATTTCCACGTGGACGACCAGTGCGTGGGCTGCGGCAAATGCGTGGAACGGTGCCCCGTGGCGGCCATGGTCATGGAAAACGGGCGGCCCAAGTGGGTGAAGGACAAGTGCGCCCTCTGCATGGCCTGCATCCGCTGCGGCGCGGTGCATTACGACGAGGCCACCAAGGGTAAGAAACGCTATGTGAACCCGATCCTGAAAAGCTGCCATTAAAAACCGGCATTACATCAGGAAAGCGAGGCGGAGGATCATGCTCAGTCCGAAAGAGAACCTGTTGGAAACCATCCGAAAGGGCGGGCGCCCGGAGCGGCTGCCAGTCTGTTTTACCCCCTTTCGTCCCATCGGCGGCGATCCCGTTTTCCAGTTCGTCCGGGGAAATCGGGTGCGCGGCACCAACTCCTATGACCGCTGGGGGACCTACATTTCCTTTCCCGAGGACCAGCCCGCAGCCATCCCCATCGTCACGCCGGAAAACCAGGTGATCCAAAACATCGAGGAATGGCGGCGGTATGTAACGGTGCCCGATCTGCGGGCCAATTGCTCCCAAGGCTGGGAAACCGCCCTGGAAAACAAGGCGGCGATCCCGGAAGGGTTCCTGTCCATGACCGTCATGGGGACCGGGATCTTCGAGCAGCTGCATATGCTCATGACCTTTGAGGACACCCTGATGAATCTCCTGCTGTATCCGAAGGAAATGCATGAGATCATCGAGGCGGTCACGGATTTTCGCCTGGAGTACATGAAACTTATCGTGGAGAATCTGCACCCGGATGTGATCTGCTCCCACGACGACTGGGGCAGCGAACATGCCATGTTCATGCATCCGGATACCTGGCGTGCGTTCTTCAAAGAACCCTTCCGCAAGCTCTACACTTACCTTCACAGTCAGGGCGTGCTGGTGATGCACCATGCGGACTCCTTCTGCGAGCCCATCGCGGAGGATATGGCGGAGATCGGCATAGACATCTGGCAGGGGGTGCTTCCCACCAACGATATCGTGGGCCTGAGCCGCCGGCTGGAGGGGCGAATGGCCATGATGGGCGGCGTCAGCTCCGTGATCGACCGGGAGGACTCCACGGAGGAGGAGATCCGCCGGGAAATGCGCCGGGTGCTGGACAGCTATGGCGGGCTTGATAACTTCATTCCCAGCTATACCTACGGCGGCCCCGGCACCATCTTCCCCCATGTCCTGCCCGTGATCCATGAGGAGATCGAGAAGTATAACCGGGAGCATTTCGGCGTCCAGTCCCGCTAAGCTGCCATCCTGTCGATAGAAAACGAAGTCGGATCCAAAAGTTTAAATAGGGAGGTATCATCATGGAAATGAAATTCTATCGCTGTTCCGTCTGCGGCCAAATCATTGCGATCGTAAAGGGTACCGGTTCGCCGGTGGTCTGCTGCGGGGAAAAGATGCAGGAGATCATCCCCGGTACGACGGATGCATCCGTGGAAAAGCATGTGCCGGTCTTCGAGGTCAGGGACAATAAGGTCTTTGTCACGGTCGGCGCTGCCATCCACCCCATGCTGCCGGAGCACTACATCGAATGGGTGTCCTTGCAGACGAAATACGGGAATCAGCGCAAAGCGCTGAAGCCCGGAGACGAGCCGAAGGTGTGTTTCTCGATCTGCGAAGGGGACGAGGTAAAGGCGGTTTATGCGTACTGCAACCTCCACTCTCTGTGGAAAGCCTGACGGATAAAACTACGCCACGAATATCGCGGAAGGAACGGATCCTTCCGCACCACATACAACAAGGAGGTCTAAAAATGAAGATCGTCGTATTGAACGGAAGCCCCCGGCCGATGGGCCGTACCGCCGCCCTGGTCGAAGCTTTCCGGGAAGGGGCGGAGAGCCGCGGGCATGAGGTCGTTGTCCTGCCGGTGGGCAATATGAAGATCGGCGGCTGCAAGGGCTGCGAATACTGCCATACGACGGGGAACAAGACCTGCGTCCAGAAGGACGACATGGCCCTGGTCTATCCCCTCCTGGCAGAGGCGGAGATGCTGGTGCTGGCTTCCCCCGTCTACTACTTCGGCCTGACCGGCCAGATGCAGTGCGCCGTCTCCCGCTTCTATGCCGTCGGCACGCCTGCGGCGAAGAAATACGCCCTGCTGCTGACCTCCGGCTCCCCAAACGTCTACGAAGCCATCGAGGCCCAGTACAAGGGCATCCTGAAATTCTTCCGGAGCGAGGATCTGGGCATTTTCGAGTACGACGGCAGGAAGGCCGGCACGGAGGAAGCGCTTGCCGAGGTCAAGGCTTTCGGGGCGTCCCTGTAAGCTCGCGTAATGAACAGGGATTACACGGAGCTCCCGAACGGATACATAGAGACGATCAACAAAGGGATCGAGTATGTCCGGCGTCTCCGGGGCAGCATGACATCCGGTATCGGTTCCCGCGGGGAAGCCGCCGCAAGGCTGAAGAATGAGATCGGGACAGCCGATGCCATCGTGATCGGAGCAGGCGCGGGGCTCTCCACCGCAGCCGGGTTCCGCTATGACGGAGAACGGTTTGAAAAGTGGTTTTCCGATTTTTCCCGGGCCTATGGGATCAGGGATATGTATTCCGGAGGCTTCTATCCTTATCCGTCGAAGGAGATCACCTGGGCCTTCTTTGCCCGGAATATCTATGTGAACCGGTATTTGGACCCGCCGAAGCCGGTCTATGAGGAATTGTATGCCCTGGTAAAAGATAAGGACTATTTTGTGATCACGACCAATGTGGACCACTGTTTCCAAAAGGCCGGCTTCGACAAAACGCGGCTCTTCTATACCCAGGGAGACTATGGCCTGTTCCAGAGCACGGATCCCGCGAACCGGAAAACATACGATAACGAAGAATGGGTGGATCGGGCCATGGAAGCCCAGGGCTTCCTCCGGAATGAAAAGGGCCTGTTTGAAGCGCCGAAAAACGGCGGCGTCAAAATGGAGATCCCCACAGAACTGCTGCCCAAATGCCCGGATGACGGAAGGGACTTCACGATGAACCTGCGCTCCGATGATTCTTTTGTGGAAGATGAAGGCTGGCACCGGGCTTCGGCAGCGTATTCGGATTTCCTGAAGCGGCATCGAGGGCTCCGAGTGCTGTTCCTGGAGATCGGCGTCGGGATGAATACCCCGGTCATCGTAAAATATCCTTTCTGGCAGATGACGAGCGAGAATCCGAAGGCCGTCTATGCCTGTCTCAATTTCAGCGAAGCCTATTGCCCCCAGCAAATCGAAAAGAGGTCCATCTGCATGGAGGGAGACTGCGCGGACGTGATCAGTTTCCTGGCGCAAAGCAGGTGAACCCAGTTAAAAACGGAGAGGCCGTTTGTCCTTCGACAGACGGCCTCTCCGCCCTTTTTTCTCTTCCCGTGCGCTCGGGTCATAAGGGCCTTCCGGCCAGATGACCCGCTGCCCTGCGGCGGCGCAAATCATCCAAGCCGCTCGTCATACACCGCCCTGGCGCCGCCGACGTATTTCGGTCTTGTTCTGGCGGCGATCAGGATCGCTTCTCCGATATGATTGAAGGACAGCCGCACCGGTACGGCCACCCTTTTCAGGTGCATGCCGATGAGGGTACCGCCGATATCCAGCCCCGCCTCCGCCCGGACCGTCTCCACAAGGACGGGCCGCACAAAACCCCTGTAAGCCGCTGTGGCGAAAGAGCCGCCGGCCCCGGGCTGGGGGACGGCGGTCAC
>JAEEGK010004063.1_pt1 | contig 36109 bp, 38 predicted proteins | sample 8958771 | NCBI WGS metagenome assembly JAEEGK01 (sample SAMN16246547, study PRJNA631951) | gut metagenome | biome: gut microbiome; feature: rumen; material: SC-attached | host: Bos | place: Iran: Karaj | collected 2018-10 | reverse complement strand
TCTATGCCGCACAGCCTGGCAGCGTAGAGGCAGGCTGCATCCACAGTGCCGTCCGGGTTGGGCGGTGTAACCACGCACACCCGCTTTACTCCTGCCTCTACGGCCGGAACTCCCAGCATGTAGAGCATGGAAGGGAAGCTTCCTCTGCCCCTTGGGATATAAAGACCCACCGATTCAACAGGTGTCATTTTCTCATATGCCTTGATTCCAGGTCTTACAGTGACAATCTTTCCTGGTGCAGGCTTGTTTGCCACATGGAACTTGCGCACATTCTCTATGCAGAACTCCAGGGCCTTCTTGAGCTCCGGTGAAAGGCTCTTCGCGGCCTTGTCAAACTCCTTCTTCTGCACTCTTATGGGCAGCTTTGAAAGGTCGGCCTTGTCAAATTTAAGGGCATATTCCCTAAGCGCCTTATCCTTATATTTTCTGACCCGCTCAATAATTTTTTCCACAGTCTCACGGATCTCGTTGATGTTTATCTCGCTTCTGGAAAAGATTTTCTCCTTCTGCTTCTCAGAGAGTTTTTCCCAGATTCTATAGTTGATTTTTGCCATCATTTTCTCCAATTTGAGATCATTTTACAACAAAAAAGGGATAATCGTCTATATTTTCGCTCCAGATTGTGGTATCTTTATATAGTAGGAAGAATGTCATGGAAGATTTGTACAAGATTCTGGGAGTGAACCGGAGCGCAACACAGGAGGAGATAAAGAAAGCTTATCATGATCTGGCTATGCGCTATCATCCCGACTTCAATCCCGGAGACCCCGAGGCAGAATATCTCTTTAAGAAAATAAGCAGTGCCTACGCTGTCTTAAGCGATGCCGACCAGAGGGCAGAATACGATGGACAGATGTTCCGCTGCCGCGTGGAAGGATATGAGAGTTCCTGGCACAATCCTTATGAGAATTATACAGCCGCCGATTTCATCGGTGCTTTCAATTATTTCTTCAATGCCAGCCGGTTCCAGCGTCAAAGACGGAATGCCTGGGCCCATGGCGTCAAGGTTCCTGTTACAGGCTGGACTGCAGTTTTCCGCGGTGTCCTTATTTTTATCGCAGCTGTGCTTCTGGCCCGGTTCACCGGACGTATGGGTTTTATGGGAATAGTGCTCAGCTTTGCAGTGCTCTTCTTCGGAATCCGTTACATTATAAAGGGTTTCTACGATATGATGGGAGGAGCAGGAAAAAAAGATGGCAGATAAGAGAATCCAGAAAGAGCTTTTGGAACGGTTCTGCCGTTATGTGCAGATAGAGACCACATCGGAGGAGAATTTGGCAGACCGCTGTCCCACCACAGAAGGGCAGCTGACTCTTATCAATATGATTGCCAGCGAGCTGAAGGCCTTGGGGATTAAAGATGTCTCTGTGGATAATAACGGCTATCTGCGTGCTTTCATCCCTGGCAATATCTCCCGTAAGAAAGTCTTCGGGTTCATTTCTCACGCCGACACTTCCCCTGAGGTGAGCGGTAAAAATGTCAAGCCTGTCATCCATAAAAACTATGATGGCAAGGCTATAAAACTTTCTGACAATATTGTTATTTCCCCTAAGGAGTATCCGCTCCTTGCCCAGTACAAGGGAAAGACAATTATTACTGCCGACGGCACCACCCTGCTGGGAGCCGACGACAAGGCTGGCATTGCCGAGATAGTCACTGCAGCCTCTTACTTCATGGCCCATCCAGAGATAAAACGGAACTCCATGGAGATATTCATAACTCCCGACGAAGAGATAGGCCGTGGTACCGACCGTTTCCCTATGGACAAGATCAAGTCCAGCTATCTCTACACAGTGGACGGTGACACCGAAGGGTGCATCGAGGCAGAGTGCTTCAATGCCTATGGCGCCAGGCTTAAAATTAAAGGAGTATCTATCCATCCGGGCTCGGCTTATGGAAAGATGGTCAATGCAACCCTTCTGGGCTCTGAATTCCTTTCCATGCTTCCAAAGAACGAGATGCCCGAGACTTCAAAGGATAGGGAGGGATTCTTCTGTCCGGTAAGCATATCTGGCGGTATGGAGGAGTGCCAGGTTTCCCTTATTCTCCGGGACTTTGACGCTTCTGGTATGGAGCGTCGGATCAGGATGGTGGAAGAGGCTGCCGAGGCCCTGAAGAAATGCTGGCCTTCTGCAGTTGTTGAGCTTGAGATTGCCCACAGCTATTCCAATATGAGGGAATATGTGGATAAGGATAAAAAATGCCTTTCCTACCTTGAGGATGCGGTGGAGAAGACCGGTATAAAGCCGGTGTATAAGCTTATCCGGGGCGGCACCGACGGCTCAAGGTTGAGCGAGATGGGACATCCATGCCCCAACATCTTCACCGGGGGGCAGAATTTCCATGGAAAGCTTGAATGGGCTGCCCTTCCGGCCATGGAACGGGCTGTTCAGGTAATCATCAATCTTGTATGTACGGGGATAAAACAGTGAAAAAGTTCTTCCTTCTTCTATGTCTATTTATAATATTCTCCAGCTTTGTTTATGCCCAGGAAGAGGTGATTCCTATCAAGATAGTGGAGTTCCCTCTGCCGGCATCGGCCCGCACCTATGAGATATCAGAATACCGCTCCTTTGTGGAGATGGACCGCCCCTTTATGGGCGAGGGCTTCTCTTGCAGATTTGCCCCATTCACCTCTGCCGATATATCCGATTATTCCTATGACACCGAAGGGGAGGCAATAGTCTTCAAAAGGGTGGAGAATGTGGAGAAGACTGACAGCATTGGAACTGTTTTCTTTACCGCCAAGTTCCAGTACATAGTCTGTCAGGAGGGTGCAGAGCCTGTGGTGCACAACTTCAGCACTGTAGGAAACGGCACAACAGCAGAGCAGGCGCTGGACCGGTGCTTCAGGAATGCGGCTATCCATGTATCAGACATTGCTGGATCTATTTCTATCCGTCCAGCTCCATTCACAGTCTCCAGCATGGTTTCCGGCGAGTATGTCCTTTCCTGCGGCAAGAAGGACAAGATTGCAAAAGGGGATGAGTTCCATGTCTATTCCAAGAGGAACGGACAGGATATAGGAAAGCTCTATGCGGTGAAGGTCAAAGATGATATCACCTTTGCCCAGCCCATCCATCTGAAGGACCAGGTCATTGCAGGCGACGGCGTGGAGCGGGTGAAGATGTTTGGCTTCGGGGCCAATTTCTACTACGACAGGATATTCGGAGACGACCTCAACTGTTTCGGCATGTACCTTGAGTACTTCAGGTTCTTCCGTTCCTTCCGGTTCCTCATCGGAACAGAGCATATATCGGGTCTGGACGACAACAGCTGGAACATCTACGGAGGTCTCAAGACCATGTGGCATCTCGGATATCTGGATCTCTCCAGCCTGATTTATTTAGGTCGGGGCTATGCGGACAGCGCTTACCGCTACACCGGAGGCAGCATCAAGATTCTGGCCGAGTTCACCCCTATAGACTGGATTAAGGTGGGACTTGAGACCGGTTATACAAAATGGCTTGCCGACCACGACGATGAATACCCCAACTACGGCGGCTTCCTGCTGGGGGCTGGAATAACACTCCGTTTTTAATTATAGTGATGTCATGAGCTCATATATTCTTACTGTAACATGTCCAGACCAGAGCGGAATCATAGCTGCCATAACCAACTGCATAGCATCCGGCAAAGGAAATATCCTTAATCTGGCCCAGCATACAGCCACCGACATCGGCATGTTCTTCTGCCGCATTGTCTTTGTGGCTCAGGAGGGCTTTTCAGAAGCGGACTTCAAGAAAGAGTTCGGCAAGGTAGGGGAGCACTTCTCCATGAAGTGGCATATCTTCAACCGCGGCATAAAGAAACGGGTGGCCATACTGGTGTCCAAGACCAGCCACTGCCTTTACGAGCTTCTTTTGAAGCATGCCGATGGCGAGCTTGACTGCGAGATTCCAGTCATAATCTCAAACCATCCGGAGCTGGCCCACATAGCCACCTCCTTCCATATTCCCTTCTTCCAGATCGATACAGCAAAGGGGAAGGAAGAGTATGAGAAAGACCTGGAGGAGATCTTAAGACAGTACAATATAGAGCTGGTTATCCTGGCCCGGTACATGCAGGTGCTGAGTCCAGATTTCTGCAGCCGCTGGAACAACCGTGTAATAAACATCCACCATGGCTTCCTACCGGCATTCAAGGGTGCCAAACCATACCACCAGGCATGGCAGAAGGGTGTGAAGATCATCGGTGCCACCGGTCATTTTGCCACAGCAGACCTGGATCAGGGACCTATCATCTTCCAGGATGTGATCCGTGTTGCAGACACCTGTTCGGTGGAGGAGTTCACCAGGATGGGCAAGGATGTTGAGCGGCGTGTGCTGTATGAATCGGTACGGCGCTACCTGTCTCACAGCATATTCTTCTACAGCGGAAGGACATTTATTATAGAGTAAGTGGAAAAACCCACTTGACCTTTTGCAAGGTTTTATTTTATAAATATAGAACGAATTTTTATTATTAGTAGGTTGGAAAAATGTACGCTCTTATTGATATGAAAGGCAAACAGTACAAGGCTGAGAAGGGAGCACTTCTCAGAATGGATAAGATTGATGCTGAAAAAGGCGCAACTCTTGATTTTGACACAATCATGCTCATCAGCGGCGACGGTGCTCAGAAGATCGGAACTCCTTACATTGCAGGAGCTAAGGTTACCGGAACTGTAGAGGATCAGATCAAGGACACAAAGGTCGTTGTAATGAAGTATAAGAGAAGAAAGAATTACAAGCGGACCAGAGGTCACAGAGCTCAGTATACAATCGTTAAAGTTACAGATATTATCGAGGGGTAATCAGATATGGCACATAAGAAAGGTGGCGGAAGCTCAAGAAACGGAAGAGACTCAAATGCACAGAGACTTGGCGTCAAGAAATTCGGTGGCGAGCTTGTTTCTGCTGGTTCCATCATTGTAAGACAGAAAGGTACTGAATTCCATCCTGGCGAGAACGCTGGACTGGGAAAGGACCACACTATTTTTGCCAAGGAGACTGGAACAGTTAAATTCCATCAGAAACAGGGCAGAAAATTCATCAGTATCGAGAAAGTAGAAGTAGCAGAATAATTTTTTTAAACTATTGTGCGTGGTTTTGTAGACGAAACATCACTAGAAGTCGGCTCCGGTAAAGGCGGAGCCGGTTGTGTTTCTTTAAGGCGGGAAAAGTATATTCCCAAGGGCGGTCCCGATGGCGGCGACGGCGGAAAGGGCGGTGATGTTGTATTCCAGATCAAAAGAAATCTAAGGACATTAGCACATCTCAGATTCAAACGGATCATCAATGCCGGCAACGGACGTCCTGGAGAAGGGCGCAAGAAGCACGGCGCTGACGGCGAGGATGCTGTCATACTGCTGCCTCCTGGGGCTGTCATCAAGGATTATGAGACCGGCGAAGTGCTCCACGACTTTGCCCAGGACGAAAGCGACTGGGTATTCTTGAAGGGAGGCAAGGGGGGCCTTGGCAATATGAACTTTGCCACCTCCCGTCACCAGACCCCCAGGTTCGCTCAGCCCGGTCTTCCTGGTCAGAGCCGCAAGATAATCATAGAAATCAACATAATAGCAGATATCGGCTTCGTGGGCTTTCCCAACGCAGGCAAATCCACATTGCTGGGCCGGCTCACCAATGCAAACCCCAGGGTGGGCAGCTACCCCTTCACAACCAAAATTCCTAACCTTGGTGTCTACGCTCTGGATGATCAGGATATTGTCCTTGCCGACATCCCCGGCATCATAGAGGGGGCATCCCAGGGTGCAGGTCTTGGGATAAGGTTTCTCAAGCACATAGCCAGGACCAGGGGGCTTCTGTTCCTCATCGATGTATCCCAGCCCGATTATCTGGATTCCTTCGAGATTCTTTTAGGAGAGCTCAAGGCTTTCTCTCCTGAGCTTGCAGAGCGCAGGCGGGTTATCCTGGCCACCAAGATGGATACAGAAGGAAGCGGAGAAAACCTGGCAAAGCTTATGGAAAAATACCCGAAGGAGGAGATTCATGGAATATCTGTGTTCTCCGGTTTCGGTATGGAAAAGATAAAAGATATTTTCTCAAGGCTGGTGCTGCAGGAAGAATGAGAACCTTTATTTTCGGCGGAAGCTTCAACCCGGTCCATACAGGACATCTCTTCATTGTGCAGGAGGTTATGTTCCAGCTGGGCTATGAGCGTGCCATCCTGGTTCCTGCAAACATCGCATCCCACAAGGAGAATCACACAGTAATAACACCACAGGAGCGGCTGGAAATGCTGCATGCCGCAGTTGACGGCATTCCAGGCTGCATAGTGGAGGATTGCGATATAAAGAGAGGCGGCATAACCTACAGCATCGATACAATCCACTACATCCTTGAGCATTACGACATAACCGGCAGACTGGGCTTTATAATAGGGGACGACCTGCTTCCAGATTTCGGCACCTGGAAAAAGCCGGATGAGATAAAGAGTCTGGTGGACCTGATTGTGGTGCGCCGGAATATAGAGGACCCCATAGACTCAAAATACCCGGACTTCTACATAAAAAACAAAATGTTGCCGATATCTTCTACAGAGATACGGGAGCGGGTGAAGAAAGGGTATCCTATCCGATACCTGGTTCCGGAGAAAGTGAGGGAGATAATTGAACAGCGCCGATTTTACAAGTGATGCCTTTATAGCCAAGATGGACAGCTATCTTAAAAGCCATCTTTCTCCATCCCGATATGAGCATTCTGCCTCTGCTGCCGAAACCTGCCGCAGGCTTGCAGAGGAGTTCGGCTTTGATGAGAAGCTGGCCTTCTTCACCGGCTTGGTGCATGACATAGCCAGAGAGTATTCCAAAGAAGAGCTGGTTAAGTGGGCTTCCCAGGATGGAATGCCGGTAAGGGATATTGATCTTGATTCTCCAGTTCTGCTCCACGGCAGGGCAGGTGCCATGGTTCTTAAGAAAGAATTCGGCATAGCGGACAAGGAGGTGCTGGATGCCCTGTCTGCCCATACCACCGGTACTTCCGGTATGAAGACCCTTGCCAAGATACTGTTTGTAGCCGATTACATCGAGCCGAAACGTAAACATATAACACCTGAGTTCTTAGCCGGCCTGGAAGGGCTTGACCTGGACGGCATGGTATATGCTGTGCTCATGGGTACTCTCAATCATCTGGCCTCCAAGGGAAAGAGTGTGGCACCAGAGGCTCTTGAGCTTAAAAAGGAGCTTGAGCATGCGGAATAAGAAACTCTTTGCTCCCAGCAACATCATACTTCTGGTCATCCTGCTCATTATACTGGCCACAGTTGTATTTATCTCCCTCAGCATAAGGGAAGACAACGTGCAGAAAAAGCTTTCAGAGGGCAAGAGCATTGCCTTGGTCTTCAATATTACAGACAAGAAGAACATCCTGTTCTCAGAGGTGTTCATCTACCATCCCCAGACTCACAGGACTGCTGTCATAGATATTCCGGTGAACTACGGTTCCCTGATAAAATCCTTGTCCAGGGTCGATCGTCTTGATGTGCTTTATAAGAAGGGAAAACCTGAGCAGTATATAAAGAAAATAGAGGCAGAATCGGGCCTTTCCATCCCATTCTATCTTGATTTTGAGCTTGAGGAGTTCAAGAGCTGCGTTGACCTTTTAGGGGGGCTCGATTTTGTCATCGGTACTCCCGTGATACGCCATGAGACCCTGTCCGACACAGTGCTGCTTCCGGGAGGAAGGCACAGGCTGGACGGTGATAAGGTTATGGAATATATCATCAACGAGGAGCTTAATTCTGCAGATTCAGAGCTTGCATCAAGCAGACAGAAGCTTATCCAGACCTTTGTGAGCGCTCTTGGTGCCCAGAAGGATCTGCTCCTTAAGAAAGAGGTGTTCCCCACACTGTATAAGAACATTGACACCAACATGTCCCAGCTGGATCTTAAGTCATTCCTTGCAGAGATGGCCAAGGCAGACTGTCCACGCATGATATTCCACCGGGTGCTGGGAGACAAGAAGATAGTTGATGATAAAGTTATGCTGTTCCCTTATTATAACGGCAACCTGCTCAGGGAAGGCCTCAAGCAGATTGTGGAGGCTCTGGGCAATACCAATGTGCTGGAGGGGAGCAACATCAACATAGAGATACTAAACGGAACCTCGGTGGGCGGTCTTGCAAACAGAACCTCTGCAACCTACCGGAGCTTCGGATACAATGTGACAACAGTAGGCAACGCTGAATCTGGGGATGTTGAGACAACCCTCATAATCGGACATAGAAATGATATGGCCATAATAGAGCGGGTGGCGAAAGTGATCAAGTGCAGAAACATCTCTACAGAGAACGGAGCCGAAGGAACTATAACAATTATTTTAGGGAAGGACTTTGATGGCAGACAATGCAAATGAAAAAACTGTGAAGGAAATTGCAGCATTCATTGACGAACATAACGGACAGGACACTGTGGTCCTGAACATCTCGGAACTTAACAGCTGGACCGATTATTTCATCATAACAACTGTCACCAGCTCAGGCCATCTGCGTGGTCTTTTGAGCCAGCTTTATCAGGAACTGGACGAAAAGAAGCTTGTGCTCCAGCACCGCCATAAAAAAGCCGACGACGAGCGGTGGGTCCTCCTTGACTGCGGTTTTGTGGTCATCCATCTGATGAACCAGGAGGCAAGGGAATTCTACAACCTTGAGAAGCTATGGTTCAGTGGCGAGAAACTCGAGTTTAGGTAATTTAAAAAAGTAATATAAAACCAGAAAAATATAATATTTTGTTATTTCGAAAAATTTTTCTATACATTTTAAAAATGTATGGTAAAATTTTTATTAAGAGCGGGAAAACCCCTGCTTTACAGAAGATACAAAATAGGGGGTTTTGTATTATGGAAATCACTGATATCAAGATTCGGAAAGCCACGGCAGAAGGCAAGCTCAAAGCGTATGTCAATGTTACTTTCGACGATTGTTTTGTGGTTCACAACCTGAAGATCATCGACGGTAAGGATGGTGCATTCATCGCTATGCCAAGCCGCAAGACTCAGACCGGTGAGTACAGGGACGTGGCACATCCAATCTCTCCGGAGTTCAGGGCAAAGATGCAGGAGAAAATCCTGGAAGCCTACGAAAAAGCCGACACCACAGAAGAAATAGGACCAGAAGAAGAATAATCATAACAGGACAGTTTAATGCCTCTTAAATGAATTAAGAAGTATATTGTCATTTTTTCTTGTATTATATATAATATTATTTTAGGATGGATGGGATGTAGGCCAGTGGTAAGCCAACGGGTTTTGGTTCCGTCAATCGCAGGTTCGAATCCTGCCATCCCAGTATTGCATTTGGTAGAGGAGAATGAATATGGCAGACAAAAATACTCTTGACATCACATTACGGACAGAGTTAGGCAAGAGAGCGAACTATAAGCTCAGAAAGGAAGGAAAGATTCCAGCAGTTGTATATGGTGGAAAAGAGCTGCGCTATGTTGCAATTGATGACAGAGAATTTGAGAAGAAATATCATAGAGCACCAGAGAGCTTGATTATCTCTCTTATGCTTAACGGCGAGGAGCAGTGCGAGGTTCTTATCAAGGATTATCAGGATGATATCCTTACCGGCAAGATGCAGCACATCGACTTCTTCGAAATTACAAGAGGCGTTCTGCTTAAGACCAGTATCCCTGTATACCTGGAAGGTGTTCCTACAGGTGTCAAGGCTGGTGGCGTTCTTGAGCAGATTGTTCATAGCATCGAGGTTGAGTGTCTTCCTAGAAACATTCCTGAGAAGATTGCAATCGATGTATCTGGACTGGATATGAACCAGGCATTGTATGTCAAGGACATTCCTGCAAATCCAGATGTAAAGCTTCTGCTTGATCCGGATGAGATTATCTGCCACGTCACCCATGTTAAGGAAGAGCCAGTTGCAGCTCCTGCAGAAGGTGAGGAAGCAGCAGCCGAAGCAGCTCCAGCAGAAGGTGAAGAAGCAGCAGCTGACGCAGAAAAGAAATAATATATGGTTGTTCTGGGACTGGGAAATCCTGGGGATGAATACGCCGACACAAGACACAACTGTGGCTTCAAGGTGGTGGATTACCTGGGAGAAAAGACCGGCATAGAACTTAAGAAGAAATTCTTCAAAAAATATATCTACGGTAAAGGGGTTTTCAAGGGGAAAGAGATTTTCCTGGTAAAGCCCCTTACTTTTATGAATGCTTCCGGCAATGTTATCCGGGATGTTCTTAAGGCTGCCGACTGCACCACAAAGGATATAATTGTGGTATGCGACAACATGGATCTTTTTCCAGGTGTCCTGCGCATAAAGCGGGGTGGCGGCGATGCTGGTCACAATGGACTTAAATCAATAATGACATTTGCCCCGGCAAATGATTTTCTCAGAGTATATATCGGTATAGGCCGCCCTCCATATTCCGGCGATGTATCGAATTATGTCCTGGGTGTGCCAGACAAGATTGACAGGGAGAACATAGCAAAGGCTGTGGAGAAGGCAGGCGACGGCATACTTTCACTGACCGGCAGAACCGTGGAGCAGGTGACAAATGAGATCAATTCAATCAAAAACATTTCTCAAAGACCTGGTGATTGATTATTTCAATCAGCTTCCTGATTTCGCCTCTTCAGAAAAGAAAAAGGTTCTTCTAGGCTTTTCCGGCGGCCCCGATTCCATGTGCCTTATGCTGCTTTTAAACGAGCTTAAAGAGCAATTGAACATAGAGATTGTCCTTGCATATTATAACCACATGCTCCGGAGCCAGGATGAGCTTTCCAAGGAGCTTTCCTTTATCCGCAGGATTGCAGACCAGTATAAGCTCCCCCTGGAGATAGGCACTGACTTGGGCCGTATCGAAAAGCTTTCTGCCGAGATAGGCGAGGAGGGGGCGGCCCGGAAAGCACGCTATGAATTCTTCGAGAGCACCATGAAGAAGTATGGCTGCGATCACCTGGCACTGGCTCATAATCTGGACGATACAATAGAGACTCTTGTTATGCGCTTTTTCAAGGGAAGCGGCATAGGGGGCATGATGGGAATCCCTGATCAGAGGGAATATATTATCAGACCCCTCTCCAGCTGTCCCAAGAGGGCAATACTTGATTATGTCGAGCAGTGCGGCACAGGCTATTCACTGGACACCACAAACCTGGGAACCGATTATCTGAGAAACCGGGTGCGGAACCTTCTGCTGCCCCGGATCAGAGAGGTGTTCCCCAGCTGCACCAAGTCCCTTCTTGAGTTCTCGGATAAGGCTTCTATGTCATACCGATTTATCAAGGAGCAGACTGCAAGGCTGGTTGTGTGGCAGGATATGGGAAACGGCATTTTCTCCACCAGCTACAGTAACTTTATGGCCCAGCCGGATGTTATCAAGATAGAGGCTGTTTACAGCTGCTTTGACCTTTTTGCCAAGGGGCAGAAAAGGGAGCTTCCATACCGCTTTGTCCGGACTGTTCTGGATAAGAAATCGGTGCGCCGGGGTGCACTGCTTCTAAAGGGGTATGGATTCAAGATAAGGCGGCACGGCGAGGACCTGGAATGGTATCCTGATAAAGAAAATAATAAATTATATAATAATAGGGCTTTTTCTGTTGAAAAATCTTTGGTATCTTTATGTAAGAAAGATGATATCTGGATTCCTGTTGACGGGGTCCAGGGAGAGCTTGTTTTCCGCAGCTGGAAAAATGGCGATTATATCATCACCGGAGGCATAAGGAAAAAGCTTAAGAAGATTTTTTCCGAGTGGCAGGTTCCTGTGGAGATGCGAAGTGCTGTTCCGATAATCTGCGACAGCAGGGGCATCATTGCAGTCTGGGGCAGTCTGTACGGTTACAGAAACCGGGTTTCAGACATTATCAGACTGGAAAGCAGGGCCGGTGAAGAAAGGGAAGTATATATTTTAAAGGTAAGGCAGGATTGAATGTCAGACAACGAAAACGAAGAAAAAGATAAAAATAAAGAGCCGGAAATCGGAAAAGAGCCGGAACAGGGCAAGGATAAAGCTCCAGATCAGGAGGAGAATCAGAACCAGCAGGACGAAGGTCCCATGTTCATCTTCCGCGGCGGCGGTTCAGGACCTCTTAAAATGGGATTCAACAACAGGTTCGCATTCTTCATCCTCACATCCCTCATTATCATGTTCCTCTTCATGTTTGTGTTCAATGGCGGTGAAACTGCCATGGAGGAGATTTCCTATTCAACATTCCTCAACTACCTGGATAACAAAGCTGTAGAAAGTGTTAAAATTGTAGATAACGAGGAGATACAGGGTTACCTTACAAATGTTTCTGGTCAGCATACTGCATTCAAGACCCGTATACCTTACTTTGACGACAAGCTTCTGGACCGTCTGGAGGAGAACGGCGTAAAGATCACCGGTGATGTGAAGAACATGACCACTTACCGTCTCCTTGTTGATGTGGTTCCATGGCTTATCGGCCTTACATTCATCTGGTTCATGTTCCGCAACATGAGCGGGAGCAACAAGGCCATGGGCTTTGGAAAGAGCAGGGCAAAGCGGTACGACTCTAATGGCAAGAAAGTTATGTTTGCCGATGTTGCAGGCCAGGACGAGGCCAAGTATGAGCTTGAGGAGGTTGTTGACTTCCTTAAGAACCCGAAGAAATTCACAGATATCGGTGCCAAGATTCCCAAGGGCGTGCTCCTGGTAGGTATGCCTGGAACAGGAAAGACACTTCTGGCAAAAGCTATTGCAGGCGAGGCCGGTGTTCCGTACTTCCATATGTCAGGATCTGACTTTGTGGAGATGTTCGTAGGTGTAGGTGCCAGCCGCGTAAGAGACCTTTTCGAGCAGGGGCGGAAGAACGCACCTTGTATTATTTTCATAGACGAGCTTGATGCTGTAGGACGCACCAGAGGTGCAGGCTACGGCGGTGGACACGACGAGCGGGAGCAGACCCTCAACCAGATGCTGGTGGAGATGGACGGCTTTGACTCAAAGGATGGCGTCATCATCCTGGCGGCAACAAACCGCCCCGATGTCCTGGATCCGGCTCTGCTGCGCCCAGGCCGTTTCGACCGGCAGGTTGTGGTGGATATGCCCGACGTTAAGGAACGGGAAGCTATATTCAGGCTCCATGCATCCAAGATTCCTATTGACGGCGAAGTGGATATGGAGCGGCTGGCAAGGGCAACCCCAGGCTCATCCGGTGCCGAGATTGCCAATATGGTTAACGAGGCAGCTCTCTTTGCCGCCCGCAAAAATAAAAAGAAAGTTACTATGGAAGACTTCGAGGAGGCCCGGGATAAAGTCATGATGGGTGTTGCCCGGAAATCCAAGGTCATCACTGATGATGACAAGAAAGCAACTGCATTCCACGAGGCTGGACATGCATTGCTCCATTTCTTCCTTAAATACTCCGATCCGCTCCACAAGGTTACAATCATACCTCGTGGCAGGGCTCTGGGTATGGCTATGTCGCTGCCAGAGAAGGACAGCTATTCCCGGAACAAGATGTGGCTCAAGGACCGTATCAAGATCTGTCTTGGCGGTTATATCGCAGAGCAGATGATATATGGCTGGACCACCACAGGTACCCAGAACGATCTTCAGCAGGCTGCACAGCTGGCACGTAAGATGGTTTGCGAGTGGGGTATGAGCGATATCCTTGGACCTGTTGCATTCGGTCAGGAGGATGAACCTATCTTCATAGGCAGAGAGATTGCACAGCGTAAGGATTATTCCGAGGCTACAGCCCAGGCTATAGACAACGAGGTAAAGCATATTATCGACGACTGCTTCCAGGATGCCCAGAGAATCCTTCATGAGAACAGGGATAAGCTTGAGCTTCTGGCTGATACATTGTTTGAGAAAGAGACCCTGGATGATGCGGAGATCAGAGAACTTCTCCATCTCCCTAAGAAAGAGGAAGAACCGGCAAAGGCATGATCAGAAAGACTATCTTATTCCTTATATTAGCCATTCTGGTTTTAGCAGGATGCAAATCTAAGGATAATAACGAGGAATATGTTTACCAGAGGGATCCCGATGTGGCAGGAACTGTGGAGAAGCATCTGGAGAAGGATGCCCCCTTTGCGGCCCTGCAGGAGATTCTTTACATAGACAATTCCAAGGATAAGATTTATGACAAGGCACGCTCCGAGGGAATTCTGGAGAGCTGCCGTCAGACCATATATGAACGGATCAAATCCGATTATGACAAGGCATTGGAGGAGAAGAAATACGATAAGGTTATCTCCATCTATTTCTCCCTGCTTGCCATAGAGAAGACATCTCTTATCGGCGACCCCGATATAACACAGCTCTATCTTCAGGCTGCAGAGAACGATTACGAAAAAGAGAATTATATCTCTGCGCTGTATAAATTCTATAAGTATCTCAATTTCACCAAGCCATCCCAGGAGCTTCTGGTCAAGTATGGCGATCTTTCGGTGACCCAGAACAACCGTTATATGCTTAAGCTTATAGCAGCCAGCATGGGCGATTGCGACAAGAAGAAAGAGTATATCGGTGTTCTTGATAAGCTTTCCACTCCGGCCGAGATGATGAAGGGAACTGTCACTATCTGGGTCAACAAAGGAACCAAGCTCCAGTATGGAGTAGGGGTGCCGGACCGGTCAATCGGAAGTGGTTTCTTCATCGACAAGCGTGGCTATGTGATCACCAACTACCATGTTATAGAGAGCGAGGTGAACCCTGAGTACGAGGGCTATTCCAGGCTTTTTATCCGTCTGCCCGATGCAGTGGGATCCAGGGTTCCTGCCAAGGTTGTGGCCTGGGATCCGATTTTTGATATTGCCCTGCTTAAGACCGAGATTGATCCTGAGTATATATTCAACTTCAGCCTGGACAACAGCTATAACCCGGGAGACCGCATCTATGCCATCGGTTCCCCTGGTGGCCTTGAGAACACTATCACTGCAGGTATTGTCTCTGCCGGACAGCGTAAGTTCCTGCCGTTGGGCGATGTGCTCCAGGTGGATGTTCCGGTCAACCCTGGAAACTCAGGAGGCCCGCTTATCAACGACAAGAATGAGGTTATTGGAGTAGTGTTTGCCGGAATCCCACGGTTCCAGAACATAAACTTTGCTATTCCTTCCCACTGGGTGATGGATCTTCTTTCCGGCATGTATGAGGGAGGGCAGGTGGTTCATTCCTGGCTCGGCCTTTCCATGTACGAGAAAAACAATACTCTGGAGGTCCTCTATGCTATTCCAGGCGAGAGCGGATGTGTGGCAGGGCTCCAGAACGGCGATATCCTTAAGACTATCAACGGCATTGAGATCAAGACTATAACCCAGGTGCATAAGATTCTTAATTCCCTTGCTCCAGACACCCTCCTTTGCATAGGCTGGGAACGGAACGGCAAGAGTGAGACCAGCTATATAGCCACCAAGAAACGGCCCCGAAAAGCCATGGATATAGCGCTGCGCAAAGACAGCAAGAAGAATATCATGCTGCCTCTGTTCGGTATGCAGGTGGAAAGCACCGGTAACTATGTGTTTAAAGAGGGATATGTGATAAAGAAGGTCTACCAGGGCCTTCCTGCTTACGAGGCAGACCTTTCTGCCAATGACCCCTTCTCCCTCCGGGGCTGGAAGTATGACAGCAGGCAGCGTTATGTTGCTATGCAGATCTATGTCAAGAAGAAAAAGGCTGGCTTTATGGAGACCGGGCTTCAGCTGGCTGCTTACTTAGATGACAACAACCTGATATAATTATTGCGTATGGATACAAAGCGGATAAGGAACTTTTGCATCATAGCTCATATCGACCACGGTAAATCCACACTGGCAGACCGCTTTATAGAGAAGGCTGCCCTGGTGGACAGCCGTACCTCCATGAACCAGATCCTTGATAACATGGATATAGAGCGGGAGAGGGGAATCACCATAAAATCCCAGGCTGTAACTCTCAAGTACACAGCCAAGGATGGGCAGGAGTATGTGCTCAACCTGGTTGACACCCCAGGTCATGTGGACTTCTCCTACGAGGTTTCCCGGGCCATCTCTTCCTGCGAGGGGGCTCTTCTCCTTATAGATGCCACCCAGGGTGTGGAAGCCCAGACATTGGCCAACATGTATATGGCTATCGACCACAACCTGGAGATTATCCCTGTCATCAACAAGATAGATCTTCCCAGCGCAGATATCGAGGGAGTGAAGTACCAGATCGACCATGACCTGGGACTTGATTCCGACATGGCTGTACTTGTATCGGCAAAGACAGGGCAGGGGGTGGACGAGCTCTTCGAGGCTATAATCCAGTATATCCCGGCTCCTGCACCGGCCAAGGATGACAAGCTTAGGGCCCTTATCTTCGACTCACACTACGACCCATACCGGGGCGTAATAGTCAATATCCGTGTATTCTCAGGCATGATCAAGGCTGGCCAGACCATCAAGTTCATGATATCAGGCGGCACCTACCGGGTGGAGGAGACAGGCCTTTTCAAGATAAACCTGGAGAAGAACGAGGGCCTTATGGAAGGGGATGTAGGCTACATTAATGCAGGCATCAAGAATATCTCAGATGTCCATATCGGCGATACCATAACCTTGGCCGACGACCCGGCCCCAGATCCTCTGGAGGGCTTCAAGGAGGTCAAGCCTGTTGTATTCTCATCCATCTATCCTGTGGATTCCAACGACTACGAGGAGCTCCTTGCAGCTATTGAGAAGCTTAAGCTGAACGATGCTTCCCTTATCTACGAGAAAGACTCATCATCGGCCCTGGGCTTCGGCTTCAGGTGCGGTTTCTTAGGTCTTCTGCACCTTGAGGTGATTCAGGAGCGGATAGAGCGGGAATTCGACCTTTCAATAGTATTCACATCCCCTTCGGTAATGTACCATGTGTACCTTAAGAGCGGCGAGATGCTGAAGATAAACAACCCTATGGATTTCCCCGATCCAGTGAGCATAGACTACTGCGAGGAACCATATATCGCGGCATCCATCATAACACCCTCTGAATACCTGGGACCTATCATGACCCTGTGCATGGAGAAGAGGGGAGTGCAGACCTCCATGAACTATCTGGACCAGAAGCGGGTTGAGGTTATATACGACATGCCTCTTGCCGAGGTCCTTTTCGATTTCTACGACCGGCTTAAATCCATAAGCCGCGGCTATGCCTCCTTCGACTATGAAATCCAGGGCTTCAAGCCTACAAATCTTGTCAAGCTGGCTATCCTGGTGAACGGAAGCCCTGTGGATGCTCTTTCCATGCTGGTTTTCAAGGATAGCGCTGTGGATAAGGCAAGACATGTATGCAAGAAGCTTTGCGACGAGATTCCACGGCACCAGTTCAAGATTCCTATCCAGGGCGCCATAGGGAGCACCATAATTGCCCGGGAGACTATAAGTGCATACCGCAAGGATGTTACAGCCAAGTGCTACGGCGGCGATATTTCCCGTAAGAGAAAGCTCCTGGAGAAGCAGAAAGAGGGAAAGAAGCGCATGAAGGTAGTAGGCAATGTGGAATTGCCACAGAGCGCATTCCTGGCTGTGCTTAAGACCGAAGAGAACGACTGATTCCTTAAATTACTGATTTTTATACTGTACTGTCTCTGTACTTTTGTATTCCAGCTCAATGCCTGCCATCTTCAGCATGGCCTCCGATTCCTCGGCCACATGATAGCGCTGCTGGCATACCACCCGCTTGATACCGCAGTTTATTATAAGCATAGTGCAGGTGCGGCATGGGGTCATACGGCAGTACAGGGTACCTCCCTCTATAGAGATACCCCGTTTTGCCGCCTGGCAGATTGCATTCTGCTCTGCGTGCACTGTGCGTACACAATGCTGAGTGATATGGCCATCCTCGTGGATCATCTTCTTCATCTGGTGTCCTACCTCGTCGCAGTGGGGCAGGCCGGCAGGGCTTCCTACATAGCCGGTCACCAGTATCTGGTGGTCCTTTGCTATTACACAGCCGCTTTTGCCTCTGTCGCAGGTTGCCCGCTTGGAGATAGCATCCATTACCTCAAGAAAATAATCATCCCAGGAAGGCCTGTTGTCACTCATATTATTACCTCACGCAATCGGAGCAAAGAGCTTCCATGTCTTTTCGCCCTTGCGGTCCAGGTGATGTCTTGATTCGATGAACCGTACTGTTCCGGATGAACCACGGAGAATGATTGTCTTGGTGGAAGCCATGTTATGGCCGAAGAAGCGGACACCGTTCAGAAGCTCACCATCGGTTACACCTGTTGCTGCGAACATAACATCCTGGGTCTGAACCAGGTCGTCGATAGTAAGAAGGCGGAGAGGATCCTTTCCAGCCATCTTTGCAGCTCTCTCAAGCTCGCCGTCCTTCATAGGATGGAGCCGTCCCTGGAACTCGCCGCCGATTGCCTTAAGTGCAGCTGCTGCCAGCACACCTTCCGGTGCGCCGCCGGTGCCGATCATCATGTCGATACCGCTTTCAGGGAAGCCGCAGGATACTGCAGGAGCTACGTCGCCGTCAGAAATAAGCTTGATTCTGGCACCGCAGGCTCTGGCCTCTTCGATAATCTCTTTATGCCGTGGCCGGTCCAGAACTACAACTGTTATATCGCCTACGCTCTTGTCCAGAGCCTTGGCAGCAGCCTTCAGGTTCTCGGTGACAGAGGCATCCAGGAAGATTTTGCCTTTGCACTTCGGGCCGGCTGCAATTTTATCCATATACATATCAGGAGCGTTCAGCAGGGTTCCCTTTGGAGCCATAGCCAGGGTAGTGATTGCACCAGGCATACCCTTTGCCACCAGGTTGGTTCCCTCCAGCGGGTCTACAGCGATGTCCACAGCAAAGTCACCCTCGTCCCATTTTCCAACTTTCTCTCCAATGTAGAGCATCGGTGCCTCGTCCATCTCGCCTTCGCCGATTACTACGGTTCCTGCGATACTTACAGAGTCAAACATAGCACGCATTGCCTCGGTGGCAGCGCCATCTGCAGCTATCTTGTCCCCTTTTCCCCACCAGCGGGCACTGGCAATAGCCGCATACTCGGTAATACGAGCTATTTCCATAGAGAACTCTCTGTTCATCTTTTCCATATAAAATACCCCTCTTATTAATTATATGATATAAATAATAATATCTCATAGTTGGCTATCTGTCAAACCAACAGAACAATCTATTAAGGTTTTTTATGCTTTGCCGATAAAAATATAAAGGTGTCTCTATATGAGTAAAAAGCTTTTATTTGTATTAACATTTATATTTGTCTCAACATTGGCGATGGCTGCAACCACTTATACTATGAGGAAGGGGGACAACCTCTCCACGGTAGCCCAGAAATACGGGGTTTCTGTATCTGATATCATCAAGGCCAACAATATAAAGAATCCAAATAAAGTGAATGTGGGAACCAAGCTGGTGATTCCGCCCAAGACCAAGAAATACACAGTCCAGAAGGGCGACACCCTGACTGGAATTGCAAAAAAGTTCGGTACTACAGTAGCAGCTCTCAAGAGCACCAACAATATCAAGGACACTGATAAGCTCTATATAGGCAAAGTGCTGGTCATCCCTGGGGGAAGCACTTCAAACACAAACATAAAGCCAGCCGTAAATACAGCACAGAAGCCAGCTCCTAAGCCATCAACCAAGCCGGCAACATCTTCAAAGCCTGCAACACAGGCGCAGAAGACCACCCCTGTCAACGAGAAAGCTCCATATTTCTGGCCTGCAGAGGGTCCAAGGGAACCCCTTACCGGCAAACTCAAGGGAACTATGATATCTGCAGACAAGAATGCAGTGATCCACTCTGTATCTACCGGAACTGTCAAATATGTAGGGCAGTATAGGGGAATGGGCCAGGTGATCCTGGTGGAGAACAACAGCGGTTATATTTATATCTACGGTGGAAATGAGGATACCATGGTCAACATCGGCGACAAGGTAAGCCCTGGAACCGAACTTGGTATTCCTCTTGCAAATATGGAGACAGGCAAATCTATCGTCTATTTCTGTGTATGGAAGGATGGTAATCCTGTGGATGAGCGCAAGGCTCCAAGAACCTAAGCCTCTTCCTGCTTTACTTCAGCTTTAACTTCTTTTTTCCCGAAAAGTTTCTTAAAGAAGGCTTTTATGGCAAGCCATATCCGGACAAAAATATTCTTCCTGCGCAGCTTCTGAAGCTTCTTGTAGGCCTCTGCCAAGTCGGCATCGTCAAATGCAAGGCGATGCACATTCTCGTCAATCTCTATGGCCAGCATATCGGCCTTGTCGTGTATCTCAAGTATAGTGGCGCTTATCTTGGTCCATCCCAGCTTCTTTGCGGCAGTAAGTCTGCGGTAGCCGGCGATCAGCTCCATCTTCGAGTTAAGGATGATAGGGTTGAGCTGGCCGATCTTATCAAGGCTTTCCATAAGTGATGTAAGGTCGCCTTCATCTTTCCGGGCTCTTTTCTTGATGATTATATCTTTGATATTGACCTGCACAGCATACTCCTTTCTTTTATTATAGCAGTGGAGTTATAAGTTGTCAAAAAGATTCTCCTGCAGCCTCTGGAGAAGTTCTGTGTTACGCTGTTTCTCGAACCTGTGGAGGGTGCAGAAGGACTTGGGCTCGGTTCCGGAGATGAATATCTCTTTCCGCTGGCCATCGGTGCAGTCTGCTGTGGGAATCATACCCGACTTGCTGCATACGGTGACCTCTGTGATACCTGCAGGGCGGGGGAAGTCAGTGGGCGGCATCTGCTGGGAGTTTGCCAGGTGGATATCCTTCATCACATTTGCCCATACAGGACCTGCTGCAGTTGCTCCAGTCTGGTTGAGGCCCAGGGAGTTGCCCGGCATATCAAAGCCGAACCATACTGCTGTTGTGATATATGGAGAGAAGCCCACAGTCCATGCATCGGACCAGTTCTGGGTTGTTCCTGTCTTTCCTGCAAACGGCATAGGGAATCCTCCCACAGCCCGTCTTCTGTTGGCCAAGGTTCCAGTCTCGACTGTGCTCTTGAGAAGATCCACCATGATATATGCGGCCTGTGGAGAGAGAATCTGCCGCTTGTCTCCAGCCTCGCGCTGCTCGACACGCAAGTCCTTCTCCGGCTCGAACAGAATCTTTCCGTTCCTGTCCTCGATAAAGCGGATTCCTATAGGAACCACCTCTTTTCCCTGGTTGGCAAAGGTTGCGAATGCCCGTGCCATCTGGATTGGTGCTATACCTATAATACCCAGTCCCAGAGGATATTTCCTCGGGAATGTCTTGGCTATCTGTGCAGGGTCGTTTATACCCAGAAGCCTTGAGGCCCGGTTGATAGCCGCATCAAAGCCCACCATGTCCAGAACCTCTATGGAAGGGACGTTCATGGAGTTGGAGAGGGCTTCCCGCACAGTGGCGGTACCCTGCCATTCGCCCAGGAAGTTAAGGGGTGTATATGGAGAGCCGTCGTCGTTTATAAAGGCCATAGGCTTGTCCAGAAGCATGGTGGCCGGGGTTATTATACCCTTGGAGATAGCTGCGGAGTAGTAGAGCGGTTTGAAGGAAGAGCCAGGCATTACCTTTGCCTGCACAGCCCGGTTGAACTTCTTTACCTCGAAGCCGCTTCCACCCACCATAGCCTTTATGTGGCCTGTCTCGTTCTCAAGTATTATCAGAGCTCCCTCGATAGTAGTCTTGTTCAGCTTTGCCTGCCCCTTGGAGTAAGAGAACCTGGAGATGAAGTTGATATCATCAGCATCGAAGAGCAGAGACACAGTCTCCAGAATAGGGGTTATATCCTCTTGGAATATGCGGTTTGAATATTTGCGCTGCTGCACACCGGTAGCTCTGATTGAATCGATGTTGTAGAGCAGGGACAGAGCTTCCACGATAGGGGCGAACTCCTTGTCCACATAGCTGGTGCGGTTTCCGCTGCTCTCCTGATATTTCTTGTTGAAGTTATATATACCATCCTGCATATATTTGTCTGCAGTCTTCTGATAGCTTAAGTCCAGGGTGGAATGAATGATAAGACCATCCCGCAGGTAGTCCATCTTTCCGAAGAGCATATCCTCCAGTTCCTGCCTGATATACTCGCTGAAGTATGGGGCCTTGTCGTTCTTCACCAGATAAGCGTTCTCGCTGGTGGAACGGAGCGGATCATAGATATCGTTCCAGTACTGCTCGAAGGAGAGGTCTGTAGCCTCCTGGGTCGCGTAGTTGGAGCGTACAATCTGATCCAGAACCTCCCGCTGCAGAACCTTGGCTCTGTTAGGATGTTTAATAGGGGAATAGCGGGCCGGGTTTGCCAGCTGGATAACCAGGATGGCAGACTCGGCAATGCTAATATTACGTGCCGAATGCTTGAAATAGAACTGAGATGCAGCCTCCACGCCATAGGTGGTGTGACCGAAGTAGGATTCGTTCAGGTACATCTCCAGAATCTCGTTTTTAGTCAGGTTCTTCTCCAGCTGGAAGGCCCACCAGAGCTCTATAAGCTTTCTTTTTATAGTCTTGAGGGACCGGTTTGCATAGTTGGCTCCAGCCACCTGCTGGGTGATAGTACTTCCACCGGACACATACTTGTTGAGGGCAATATTCAGGGCAGCCCGGACTGTTCCCTTGAAGCTGAAGCCCTTGTGCTGGAAGAAATTCTTATCCTCTCTGGTTATTATGGCGTAGATAAGCTCCTTTGGAAGCTCGTCCACAGGGATTATGTCCCGCTTCTGCTCGGCGAAGAACTCGGTTATGACATCGCCGTGGATATCCAGAAGTGTAGAGGGGAGTGAAGGCTGGAATTCCTTCAGCATGTCTGCTTCTGTCACATGGCGGTTTTCGGCATGAAGAACACCGAAACCGAATCCTACGGCAATACAGCCTACTGCGATGCAGATTATAAAGAAGACAGTGAAAAATTTGCTAGCTTTCGAGAATCCCATATATAAATAATTTATAAAATATAAAACTAAAAATCAAGCATAAACTGAAAGCTGGCAGGGGTGGCTAGCTGCTGGCGTTTTATTAGGATATAGTGTATTATGGATACGGAGGCGTGTATGAGCAGAGTTGTATGTCCTTGGGACCTGATTATTTCATTTGTTACAGATGCATTCAAAGGCTATGGTGTGCCAGAGGAGGATGCAAAGATATGTACCGATGTCCTCCTGGAGTCGGACCGCAGGGGCATAGAGAGCCACGGCTGCAACCGCTTCAAGCCTATATATCTGGATAGAATCAAGGCTGGTATCCAGAATCCTGTCACCAATATGGAAATACTCAAGGAGACCGAGACCACTGCTGTGATTGATGGCCACGACGGCATGGGGCAGGTCATAGGATATAAATCCATGCAGATGGCTATAGACAAGGCCAAGAAATACGGCATGGGAATGGTTGTTGTACGCAACTCCTGCCACTACGGCATAGCCGGCTACTACGCAACCCAGGCCGCAAAACAGGGCTGCATCGGCATCACCGGCACCAACGCCCGCCCGTCTGTGGCACCAACCTGGGGCGTTGACGGCATGTTCGGCACCAACCCCCTTACAATAGGCATCCCTACCGACGAAGACTTCGACTTTGTAATAGACTGTGCCACCTCCATAACACAGAACGGCAAGATAGAGTACTATATCCGTACCGGTGAGCCGGTGCATCAGGGTACAGTGATAACCAAGGATGGCAAGGAATACTCCGGCGACCCGGACCAGGCCCTCAAGATGATCCGCAAAGGCGATGCAGCCCTCCTCCCGCTGGGAGGTGCAGGGGAGGCACTGGGCGGCTACAAGGGCTACGGCTATGCCATGGTCGTCGAACTTCTTTCCTCTATACTGCAGGACGGCGCCTATGGTGAGATGCTGGTAGGAAAGGATCCTGTAGGAAAGCCGGGCCCATACCATCTAGGCCACTTCTTCATCGCCATAGACACAGGCCACTTCCTGGGCGAGGAGCTGGCCCGGAAGAAGGCGGGGGAGATCATACGCAAGGTACGGAACTCCACCAAGGCGCCGGGTGCGGAGCACATCTTCACCGCCGGGGAGAAGGAATGGAAGGTATGGCAGGAGCGCAAGGACAAGGGCGTTCCTATAACAGAGCCTGTCCAGAAGGAGCTTTCAGCTGTCCGGGACGAACTGGGGCTCAAGCAGTACATCTTCCCCTGGGAAAAATAACAAATTTTTCATTGACTTTTCATTAACTGTTTATCCTCTTTTCTGGTTTAATTTGTGAAATTAAGACAAAAGAGGTAAATTATGGAAAACAACAAATTATTATTCGCAGTATTCACAATCTGTGTTGTGATTCTTGTTCTTTTGGTGGTGCAGATGTGCATCCTTATTCCTATGGCAATGCACAGTGGTCATAATCATATGCATCATCCGGTGATTAACTCAGCTCCTGCACAGGCTCCATCTTTCGGCGGTCATCACTGCTGTCCCCCACGTTTCTGGTGCCATCCACACAAGATGATGCCTCCTAAGCCAGGTGTCCTTCCAAAGGCTCCGGCAGAACCGCAGGCAAAGGCTGCTCCAGAACCTAGCAAGTAAGACTGAGTCCTCCATCAGTCATTCTCCTTTTTTTGCCGATGTGTCCACGAGGGTGCATCGGCTTCTTTTTGATTATAAGATCAGATAAGGTACAGTGAAAACAGAGACATTCTTGTAGGTTTCAAGCTCTTTCATCAGCCGTTGGGTGGTCTGGTTATGCAGCGGCTTTTTCAGCGGATTCATGACAACCAGCATGCCCATCATGATTACCAGACTGCGGCGTGGACCAAGCTTCTCCGCTTCTCTCTCCACATGCTTGAGCAGAACTTCATTCATGTTCCGGTAAGGGGTGATCTCATAACGGAAGACCGCATTGATGCCAAGCTCCTCGATGGAGGCCTTAAGAGCTTCAGCCCGTTCCTTGCTGTCAGTTATATGATATAGCTCAATCTCTGTGAAGCCGCATCCCAGGGCGCAGTCCAGGGTTTTAAGGAAAGAGCGGTTCAGGGACTGTATCGGAAGGATAACCTTGCCGGAAGAGGCGGTGTGAATGACTTCCTTTGCCTTCTGGATGGAGTCGATTTTGAGGTCTGCGGCAACAACATCATAATGCTCCTTGATTTTCCGCATCATGTATACTAGTCCGATGATGCAGACCAGTGTGACCCAGGCTCCGCTGAGGAACTTCATGATGATAATTACAATCAGAGTGATGCCGGTGACAATTGTTCCGAATCCATTTATTATAGCTTTGATCTGCCAGCCGTGATTCCTTTTCCTCACCCAATGGACCAGCATTCCGTACTGGTTTAAAAGGAAGGAGATGAATACACCGCTTGCATAGAGTGGAAGCAGAAGATGCTGATCTCCGTTGAAAGAGAAAACCAGAATCGAAGAGGAAGCGAACAGGAACAGAATACCGTTGGAGAAATTCAACCGTGCACCGCGGGTAACCAGCCTGCGGGGAAGGAAGCCATCTTTGGCCATCAGCGCTGTTAAAAGAGGCATTCCTGCATAGGCTGTATTGGCGGCCAGGGCAAGAATGATCACAGTCATAATCTGTACCACAAAGTACATGGCGCTGCCGTGTCCGAAGACTGCCCCTGCCAGCTGGCTCACTGCAGTGGCTTTGCTGTCCGGCTGAATCTGATATAGGTTGATAAGAGCGCTTACTCCGAAGAAAACCAGTGCCACAAATCCTGCCATGGCATAGAGAACTACTTTCGCATTCTTGACAGTGGGCTCCTTGAAGTTCGGGACTCCGTTGGAAACCGCTTCTACACCTGTAAGGGCTGTACAGCCTGAGGCAAAGGCCCGCAGCAGGACGAACATAAGGGTATCTCCTGTCTGCTGTACTACCACAATCTGCTGCTCCGGAGTGTACAGACCCAGCGAATACTTTATAAGGCCGGTGATGATCAGTGAAATCATCGTAAGGATGAAAACATATGTAGGCACTCCGAACATCACGGCAGATTCCCGGAGACCCCGCAGGTTTCCCCATGTCAGCAGAGATATGATTGCGAAAGCTAAAAGCGCTTTGTATCGGATTAACTCAGGAAAAGCAGATGTGATTGCCGCAGCCCCTGCACAGGCACTTACAGCCACTGTCAGAACATATCCTATAATGAGTGCTCCCCCTGCGACCAGCCCAGGTGTCTGACCCAGATTCTCATGGGCGACAATGTAGGCTCCACCTCCCTGAGGATAGGCGTTTATAGTCTGGCGATAACAGAAGATCAGGATTACAAGCAGACCTATGATAGCGGCTACGACCGGAAGGAAGAATTGGTAGGAAAGCATACCCAGAACAGGAATCAGGACCAGGAGTATCTCCTCTCCGGCATAGCTGACAGACGAGATGGCATCGCTGGCGAAGACAGGAATTCCCCAGAAGATGTTGAATTTCTCGTTCCCCAGTTCCGAGTCGGCCAGCGTTGTGCCGAGCATCAGGTGCTTCAGCTTTTTGATCATTGTAACGGTTTCACCTTAGTTTCTGCAAAATAATGCTTTATTATATCATCAGATTGATGAATGCGCAAATTAAAATTTTCTTTATTAATTATCATGCTCTGTGTCCTCCTATCTGCTGGTTCCGCTCCCGGGCGGTGGCTCCCTCTGTATAATCGCTCATCTTCAGGATGGCATTCTTGCCGAATCTGCCCTGTATGCTGAGCATGGCATTCTGGAGGGAGCGCTCCCGCCGCTGGGCAGCCACATCTGTAAAGAGGTCTGGCAACTCCTCCTTCTGGTCTATAACTGTATCTGCAGACACATTTATCCGCCGTATCAGGAAGGCAGGGTCTGCAATCTGGTCAAATATATCAAGTATTCCTTTTGTTATCCGGTGCAGGGATGCAGTGTGGCTGCCCAGGTGCACAAGGCCGTGGTCTGCCATAGGGACAGGGGTGCTGCTTTTATCGTATGAGATGTAAAGGGAGAACTGCTCCGAAGCCAGGTTCTTTGCCACCAGATCCTGGGCCATATCCTCTGCCATTTCCCGCACCACCAGCCTGGCCTTGTCATGAGGGTAGGGGTGATGCAGCACCTGGCCGGAGCAGAGGCTTCGGGAGGAGCTTCTGTAGTTCTTTATATGGGCTATGGTGCAGTTCTCAAGGCCCCAGGCATGGTCTATAAGTATCTCCGCATCTATGCCGAAAAGTTTGTAGAGCATAGCCTCGTTCTGCAGGGATTTCAGGGCGATGTCACCCATTGTGCGCATGCCATGCCGCTCAAGCTGGGCTGCTGTCCCATGGCTTATACGCCAGAAGTCAGTTATGGGCCGGTGCTCCCACAGGGTTTTCCGGTAGCTTTCCACAGTGAGTTCTGCAATCCTCACGCCGTTCCTGTCGGGTGGCGAATGCTTGGCCACTATATCCATGGCAACCTTGCACAGATAAAGATTTGGGGCAATCCCTGCCGTGGCTGTTATCCCGGTCTCGGCCAATACGCTCTTTATCACGGTTCGGAGCAGGGTCTGGGCATCGGTATGGTACAGGGAAAGGTATGATGTGGCATCGATGAACACCTCATCTATGCTGTAGACATGGATATCCTCGGGGCTGAAGTATTTCAGGTAGACACCGTAGATACGAGTCGAGTACTCAAGGTACAGAGCCATCCGGGGCACTGCAGTTATGTATTCCAACTTACTGCCGGTGAGGGCCTCGATCTCCCTTGTTTTCTGCACCACCTCGAAAAGACGGCATCGCCCTTTAAGACCAAGAGCCTTGAGGGATGGACTCACTGCCAGGCAGATAGTCTTCTCTGTCCTGGAGACATCAGCCACCACCAGGTTCGCAGTCAGTGGATCCAGTCCCCGTTCCACACATTCCACCGAGGCATAGAATGACTTGAGGTCTATGGCAAAATATACGCGCTCCATGGTTCAAGCATAGAGCAGAAGGTGTGTCATACAGTGATACACAAAATATATTCCCAGCAAAAAGGCACCCCTGCTCGGTAAACAGCCTAGGCTGTAACACCGCCAGGGATGCCTTTTTGCTGGGTTCATACTTGCTGTTGTATGTTATTTATGATAAATCTGCTGAAGTTCTTCTTTGATAGAATTCTTTTTTGATTTAAGAGGGAACAGGAAGCTCCGTTTCTCCTTGAGTGCTTCATGCCGTTTCCTCAACTGCTCCTTGAGAAGCTCATACTTGATCTCCATCTGCTTTTCCTTGGCAAATTCCTTGATTCGGGTCGAAATCTTGAAGGTGTAGCATACATCGATGGTGAACACCCCATAAAAGAAACCGATGACAAAACAGAATGACAGATGTCCTGTGAACCAGTAGAGCCATTCCAGTATCCGCGGATGTATCAGGAAGTAGTATACTGCGCTCAATATGTACCAGTAGAATGTATACTGGAGGCATATGATGCCCTGTATATTGAACTTATTTTTACTGTAATCCCACAGCTTTATGTGCATTCCTTTTATAAAGATGAGACCTGCTATATATTCCATGGCTGTTATACACAGAGCCATCATGATAAAGAGGATTGTTTCCCGGATCCACCGTTCTGAGACTCCTGAGACATTGATAAAAGATAGTGAGAAGAGGGTACAGAGACTTAAGCCGTACAATGGAAGGTAAGGGCCGTTCAGAAAACCCGGGTTCAACCATTTCCGTTCTGGATTGTTTTTAGAGAAGAAACGCCGCCAGAATAACTCAATACCCCAGCCGAAAAGGCTGCCGACAAAGAAAAGAAATGTAAGTACCAGAAAAATACTCATGGAATAATGATATGGACAGAAGGTTCATTTGTCAACTTCATCGAAGATGCCGGCGCCCCGTCTGTGCTCCACAAGGCGGTAGTAGAGATGGCGCATAAGCAGGGTGGAGGGGAACCAGCACAGGGCCAGAAGCACAGTGAAGATGAAGCCTTTCACCAGAATTCGCATGTTTATGATGAAGGAGACATCATATCCCTTGTCAAAGAGATAAAAATAGAAAGGCTGCAGGATGTGCTCCTGACTCCAGGCCATCACCGGCGGGTATATGAAGTAGAAAACCCCCAGCGGTATAAGAAAAAGGGACAGTGCCCAGCGGAAATAGCGTCTGAAGTTTCTGTCCCTGAAGTCTATCACAAGAGTTGCCAGCTTGTTATTTAAGGTGCTGAATTATGCTGATTCTGAACCCGGAGGGGGAGATCAACATGGCAGCTTTGGAAGTCTTTGTAGCTACGGTTTCATCGCCGTAGATATTCTTGAATCCATGTTTCTGGAGTATTTTATAGGCTTCATCAAAATTGTCCACATTCATGCGGATACCCACCATATCACAGGGAATATCGGCATCTGACTGCAGCAGGTCCAGATGAAAGCCATTGGCATTCTTCATGCGGATGATCTTGTCATTCCTGTCGGCAATCTCGATTCCATCTTTTGTATGGCTCCTTTCAAAGCCTAATTCCTCAAAGACCTTGATGATATCATTAGCTTTCTTTGTATCAATGAACGGGTCAAATGATGTGATTTTCATATTAAGTCCTCCTTGATTTTACTATCTTATAGAATTACTGTCCTGTCAACGTCCTTATTTTTTTCTGTAGCATTATTTGACACACCTTTGGTGTATAATAGGGTAGTATGATAGAGTTTTTGCTTATCTATTTTTTCTTCAATGATGAGTAAGTCATCATATTCTGCTTCCTGGTGCCGTTCGTATTTTTTCATGGCTTCTTCCTCGGCCTTCTTTATCAGCTCTGAATAGCCCTTGAGAGCAGCAAAGGGGGCGAATATCTTGGCTCGCTGCTCCAGAGGCATCCTGATCCTGCCGGGGGATCCTGTCCAGTTGTATCCTATAATTTTCTCATAACGGCTTTTCAATGTCGCCCTCCAGATAACCGATGACCTCATCAAAAAGCTCACCCTGACGGAGCTGATTGAGATACTTTCTTTTCTTGATATCCCAGGCCATTTTGGCATAGACTCCCGAACTGCACCTGATGACATAATCCCAGTCAGATTCGGTGAACCTGCGGAAAGCAGCTTTGTCTATTCCTTCAATTTCTTCTTTCTCTTCCTTTGAGAGATCCTTGAAATATTCCTGATACCAATCCATGAGATAGTACATTCTTACCGGCTTTGATCCTGTACCTTCAAACCTTTGATAGCGGCTATAGGCTTCTGGCATGGCCCTATAAGCCTCATGCACCCTTTTTTCTGTAATAAACATATCTGTCCTCCTGAAAGACAAAATAACATAACAGGTGTGTCAAATAACGCTACAGGTGAAATATCTTGACCTATAATTCCTTTTCCTGTACAATTATCGCTGTTAATAATGAACTTATAAAGGAGAATATAATGTCAAAAGCACACAGAGGAGCAGGCGTAAGAGAACTTCCAAAGAGCGGAAGAGGTGAGTGCCCGGTTTGCAAGAGAACTGGTGTAAAGACTCTCTATGAGATTGAAGCCAACTCCAAGAAAGTAAAGATCTGCAAGATTTGCAAGGCTTCTATTGCCAACGGCAAGATGAAGGAGCAGGTGGCTGCCCTCTAAGGCTTTGCACTGTTTTGTATCAGAAAGGCGATCTGGAAGCAGGTTGCCTTTTTTTTTGCCCTTGCTTTTTTGTTATAATATATATATTCTACTGTTATGGACGCACAGAACGGCATTACATTATATATCCAGTCTGGAATTATCCCCTTCTGCCGGAAGGATGACCATATAGAGATTCTTCTCATAACCAACAAGAAGAAGGACAAATGGGGCATTCCCAAGGGATTGGTGGAGGAGGGGCTCTCTGCCTCGGAGTCTGCCCAGAAGGAGGCCTTTGAGGAGGCCGGTATATATGGCAAAGTCTACAAGCCTTCCTTAGGCAAGTATTCTATCAGGAAGTGGGATGGCAAGTGCCGCATCAAGGTTTTCGCCATGGAGGTGACCCAAGTTCTGGACAAGTGGCCCGAGGATATCCTCCGCAAGCGCCAATGGTATACTGTGGAAGAGGCTGCCGGCATGGTCAGGAACAAGAAGCTTCAGGCTATGATTCAGGGGCTTCCTGAGTATCTGGAGGAGTGAACAATGGATATTAAAAGCCTTGCGAACCAGACAATACTCCCTATAAAGCCTTATGTGCCTGGTAAATCAGTAAAGCAGGCCCTTTCAGAGATTAATCTGCCTGAAGTCTACAAGATGGCTTCCAACGAGAATCCGAGGGGTGCTTCCCCTAAAGCCAAGGCTAAGTACTTGGAGCTTTCTGATCAGCTCCATATCTATCCTGAGATCTACGACCGTGAGCTTCTGGACGCATTTGCCGCAAAACTGGGCTGCTCCAGGGATAACATAACCCTGAGCAACGGCGGTGATGGCATTATCTACAACATGGGCATGGCTGTGCTGAACCCTGGTGACGAGACTATCATCCCGGAGATCACCTTTGCGGTCTACGAGAACATAACCCGGATCATGCACGCTGTTCCGGTATTCTCTCCCATGAAGGAGAGCGCCATAGACCTGGATGACATCTATTCCCGCATTACAGACAAGACCAAGATCATCTTCATCTGCAACCCAAACAACCCCACAGGTCAGTGCCTGCCCACAGACAAGCTGACAGCATTCCTCCGCAAGGTTCCTGATAATATCTTTGTATTCCTGGACGAGGCATATATAGACTTCACCGAGCCGGAGTTCAACATAGGTTCTGTAGAGCTGCTGAAAGGGGGTATGAAGAATCTGTTCATACTCCGCACATTCTCCAAGGTATATGGCCTTGCAGGGGTGCGCATAGGCTTCGGAATCGGGGATCCTGATCTTATCTCCCTTATCTCCAGGGTAAAGCCTCCATTCGACCTCTCCATCGTTGCAGAGAACATTGCGGCAGAGGCTCTTGCCGACGATGAATTCTACAACCGAACTGTCACAGAGACTGCCGCAGAGAAAGCATACTACTATGCCGAGCTGGACAAGCTGGGGCTTTCCTATTTCAAGAGCCAGACCAACTACATCCTCATTGATGTCAAGATGGATGCCAAGAAAGCGGCCCAGGCCCTTATGGAGCAGGGTATTATAGTGCGTCCTGCCGCAAGCTATGGATTTCCTACCTGTATACGCATAACCATAGGTCAGCACCGGGAAAATGAACTCTTTTTCAAGGCTCTGAGAAATTTGGTGGTATGACGAGAAAGCTCCTTTTCCTGTTCATTCTGCTTACCCTTCTCCTAACTGCACCTGTATACGCCACCATGTATAGTAGTGGTGATATCGTAATAATGACCAACCTTACCACATGGGGAATGAACTTTGGCATAGGATACAAAGGATTCTCACTCCTGGAAAAACGTGATACTATCCTTTGGCTTTTTGCCGGGGCCCGTGTTACTGACTTGTATTATTTCCGCGATGCCAACGATGACAATCTGGACATAGAGGTGTCTGATTACGATGGCCTTATGTTCTGGTCGCCTCATGTCAACTGGGGAGCAGGCTTTTCCCAGGGCCTTGTGGACGACCCGAGGAAGAATACCGACCTGGTCTATTTCTCTATCTTCTATAAAGGGGTGAGGGAGTGGTATCTGCATGATCATGATACTTTCTTCGACACCGACAGGCCGGACCGCCATGGTCTTCTGCAGAACTCTCTGATACTTGAGCTTGCTGTGGACAGCGTGCTTAAAGACAGAGAATCGGGCATGCGTAAAGGCTTCTTTACCAATGCCACCTTTGAATATGCTCCAAATGCTTTCTTCAACAGCTCTCTGGGAGATGCCGATTTCCGCAAGTACTATGCCCAGTTCAAGTTCTTTATACCGATGCATGAATTTGCTCCAGAGAGCAAATTCGCCTGTGTCTATTTCGGAAACTCCAGCATGGCAGACTATGTGGAGGGATCAGAAATCCCGATCTATGCAAGGCACCATATAGGCTCTCTGAATGTCTACAGCGGTCTTGGCGGTCTTATAAGGGGCTATGAGTCCTACCGGTTCGATTCGGGACTTAAACTGGCAAACCGCAGCGAGATCCGTCTTCTTATGAAAAAGATTCCTATCGAGTCTATGTTCAGAGGGAGTGCTTTCCTGCGGTTCAGCGGAATCACCTTCTTCGATATGGGATACTACGGTCTTCTGGATGGTGCTGACGACGGATTCATCTGCTCATGCGGGGCTGGTATACTAATATCATTTATGGATATAATATCAATATCTGGATATATGGCATTCCCTTTGGCGGAGGAACGGCTTGACCGCAAGCGGGTGGTTCCGGTCCTGGGATTCAGCTTTAAATTTTAGTTTTGGAGGTTTTTATGGAAAAAGGAAGAGAGACGCTTGGAAGCCGGTTGGGTTTCCTTTTCCTCTCTGCAGGATGTGCAATCGGACTGGGAAATGTATGGCGGTTCCCGTTTATCGCTGGAAAATACGGTGGAGCAGCCTTTGTACTGATGTACCTTATATTCCTGGTTATATTCGGTCTTCCTATCATGGCGGCAGAGTTCGCTGTAGGACGTGCATCACGCAAGAGCGTTGCCCAGTCCTTTAAGACTCTTGAGCCTGCTGGAACCAAGTGGCATATCTTCGGCTATTTCGGCGTGGCTGGAAACTACCTTCTCATGATGTTCTACACCACCGTAGCCGGCTGGATGCTGTACTATTTCTTCGCTACCGCATCTGGAATGCTTGCCGGCCTCAATCCTGACCAGGTAGGGGCTTTCTTCGGCGGTGTGGTATCAAATCCTTCCCTCCAGATTTCCTGGATGGTCATTGTAGTCATTATCGGCTTTGCCGCCTGCTTCTTCGGTCTGCAGAAGGGTGTTGAGAAAATAACCAAGTTCATGATGTCAGGTCTTCTTGTCATCATGCTTCTCCTGGTATTCAGATCAGTGACACTCAAAGGTGCCGGTGATGGTCTTGCATTCTACCTTAAGCCTGATTTCGGCAACATGGTGGAAAATGGTCTTTGGGAAGCAGTCTATGCGGCTCTGGGCCAGGCATTCTTCACCCTCAGCCTCGGAATCGGCTCCATGGCTATCTTCGGAAGCTATATCGATAGGTCCAGAAGCCTTACAGGGGAGTGTATCAACATCATCGGTCTTGATACCTTCGCAGCCCTCATGTCTGGTTTCATCATCTTCCCGGCCTGCTTCGCATTCGGTGTGAATCCGGGCGCAGGTCCTGGCCTTATCTTTGTCACCCTGCCTAACATCTTCAACCAGCTGGCAGGCGGAACCTTCTGGGGAGCACTCTTCTTCCTGTTCATGAGCTTTGCAGCCCTGACTACTGTAGTTGCTGTATTCGAGAACATCGCGGCATTCATGATCGACCGTGGCGTTCCAAGAAAGAAGGCTGTAATCATCAATGTAGTGCTTATGATAGTTCTTTCTGTTCCATGTGCCCTGGGCTTCAACGTATGGTCCGGCTTTCAGCCTCTGGGACCTGGTACAGGCGTCCTTGACCTTGAGGACTTCTTTGTAAGCAACAACCTGCTTCCTATCGGAGCTCTGATCTATCTGGCATTCTGCTGCACCAAGATGGGCTGGGGATGGGACAACTTCATTGCCGAGGTTGATGCAGGAAAGGGGCTTAAGTTCCCTAAAGGCAAGGCTATCCGGTTCTACCTTACCTATGTAGTGCCTGTTGTTATCGTGATTATCTTTATCGCAGGATACTGGAACATCTTCAAACCACTTATCATGGGTAAGTGATTCATTTTCTTAGTTTAAAATAAAGTCAACTTTAGATTAAACTTAAAAAAAGCCCTGGTTTCCCAGGGCTTTTTTATGCTTATAGGGCGTTATCAAAGCCGTCCGTTCGGATGCCGGTCAAAGTAATCCTTTGTAGTCTTTGCCACAACTCCGCTGAGTACGATCAGGGAGACACAGTTAGGAATTGCCATGAGACCGTTGGTGATATCTGCAATGGTGAATACTGCGTTCACTGTGAAGTAAGGGCCGATGAGCACAGCCAGGATGTAGAGCCATCTGTAAGCCTTCACAGGCCCCATCTTTCCCTTGGTCAGGTACTCAAGACATTTCTCGGAGTAGTAGTCCCAGCCCAGGATAGTGGTGAATGCGAAGAACATAAGACAAAGCATCAGGAAGAACTGGACGCTGACACCGTCGCCGCCAAGAACCTTGGAGAATGCAGCAGAGGTGAGGGCAATACCCTTAAGTCCCTGTCCGCCGAGCTCAGGTGAGTTCCACAGGTCTGCCCCTGCGATTACGATTGCAAGACCAGTCATTGTACAGATGATGAGGGTGTCGATGATTGTACCGGTCATGTTTACCATACCCTGCTCAACAGGCTCGTCGGTCTGGACTGCAGATGCGGCGATAGGTGCGGAACCCAGGCCGGCCTCGTTTGAGAAGATACCCCGGGCAATACCTTTCTGCATTGCATCGGTGATCTGCTTGAATACAAATCCCATAGCTCCGCCGGCAAGTGCCTTGTAGCCGAATGCGCTCTTGAAGATAAGGGCGAATGCAGCTGGAATAGCGGTGACGTTCATGATCAGGACGGAAAGTCCAAGGAATACATAGATGAATGCCATAAATGGAACAACGATGGATGCAACCTTGGAGATTCTCTTGAGGCCACCGATGATTACCAGGCCGGCGAAGAATGTAACGAAAAGACCGCCGATGACTGTAGCCCATGAATATGATGTGCCTGCGAACTCGAAGGCGATATGTGCGTTCTTGGGGTCAAATACATTGTTGATGGCAGAGGTGATACCGTTGATCTGGGTCATGGTACCGATTCCCATCATTCCGGCCATTGCGCCGAATACTGCAAACAGGACTGCCAGCCACTTCCATTTTGCTCCCATACCTTTCTCTATTGTATAGAATGGTCCGCCGAGAACATGTCCGTCCTTAGGGTCAACCTCGCGGTACTTGATTGCCAGCATACACTCGGCATACTTGGTTGCTGTGCCCAGGATAGCTGCAAACCACATCCAGAAGAGGGCACCAGGGCCGCCTGCTGCAATGGCGGTTGCAACACCTACGATGTTACCGGTTCCGATTGTTGCCGAAAGAGCAGTACACAGAGCCGCAAAACCGGTAAGCTCTCCATAGCCGTTCTCTTCATTCTTCTTGAAGATAGACTTAAAGGCCAGCTTGCTCTTGGTAAACTGGATTCCGCGGCAAGCGATGGTCATAAGAAGACCGGTTGCCAGAATCAGGACAATGGTAGGAATTCCCCATACCACGTCATCAATCGCATTTAAAAAAGCATCTAATCCGTTCACTTTTTTCTCCCTTTAATATTTTTCGAGCTCTTTCAACAGAGCATCAAGTTTATTTCCATAATTCTTATCCATGGC
>JAEEGK010004061.1_pt1 | contig 36111 bp, 53 predicted proteins | sample 8958771 | NCBI WGS metagenome assembly JAEEGK01 (sample SAMN16246547, study PRJNA631951) | gut metagenome | biome: gut microbiome; feature: rumen; material: SC-attached | host: Bos | place: Iran: Karaj | collected 2018-10 | reverse complement strand
CTCGTGAGTTCCAGAAGTGGTCATATATCACGGACCCTGTGACAAAGCAGAAAGTTTGGAGCGACAGTGTGTGCAACAGACATAAGGGTGAGGAACAGCAGTATCTAGGCAAGATCTATGATGAATGACGTTAAGGGATTGATTATTGTCGGTGTCATTCTGTTTGGAGTTGTAGGGTTTATCTCGGCACTGGCTTATCTTCGAGGAGTGTGGGCAACCACTGAAAAATACGAGAAGATAATTAGAGAGAAAGAACTTGAAATCCAACAGAGAATGCAGACTCTACAGAATGAGCAGAACGTCGAGGTCAAGCAGTATCTTATCAGAGTCGCTGAACTTGAAGAACAGCACCTTGCAGATGTGGAGGCACTCAAGAATGCAGAATTTAAGGATGCCATTATTGCTCCTACCGTTCCTCCTGTTAAATGCGACAGGGTGCAGTCAGACAAAGGAAATTCCGGTAGAGTGCAGAAGACCGGAACTGAATCCGATCTTGTATGTTATACCAGAGCCGAACTTCAGCAAAAGGTTGCAAGAAGTCTGGCTATCACCAAAGAGGCAGACAAACTAGTTGAGCAGTACAAAGCACTGCTTGAAATCTGTGGAAAAGAATTAACGAAATAAGTTTGTGCTATAGTGTTTCTGTGCAAGTTGCCTCCAAAGATAGATTGAACGGAGAAATATAAAATGGATGTAATAGATACAGGCGTTCTTATAACGTTAACTTGGTTTTTAATCCCTGGAGTGATTATTGATTATCTGGCAAGACAGACTACAACGATAAAGCAATGTGACGGCACACTTAGACTGATATATCTTTCAGGATTTAGTTTGTTGAATTATGCGTTGTTTGGATGGCTTGTTGATTTTATGCCGTGGTTTTGGCTTAAGCTAGCGGTCGTTATAATTACTTCATCATTGGTAGGAGTAGGTGTTTGCCACGTACATGGTAGTCTGTTAATTAGAAAGTTGCTGGATAAAGTAGGGCTACATGCGAGACATCCAATGAGTACGGCATGGGAATTTGTGTTCAACAGAAAGGAGCAGTCTTTTATTTGTGTTCACTTAAAATCAGGTGAAATTTACAGAGGAGTGTTTGGCTCATCGTCAATTGCATCAGATAACTACGACCATTTGGATTTGTACTTGGAAAAGATTTGCAAGTGTGATGACAATGGTGATTGGTATTATGTCGAAAATTCGAAAGGTGTTTACATTCCGTACGATGAAATTCAGGCTCTGGAGATTGTGGAATGACAGAACATACCAAAGGTTACATGCCTGCACCGGGACCACTTCCTAAATTGCCAAAAGGAAATAACGGAAACAACAAGACCAAAGAATAAATTGAGCCCCGACACGCTTAATATCGACATGCGGACCAGGTCGGGGCCTTTTCAGTTTTTGCAAAAAATACAACAGTTCCTCCGGAGGAATAGAAACGTGAATTCACATAAACTCAGGTCTCTGCCGCACGACGAAAAACTGAGACTTTATCTGCATTACTCAAACCTTATGTTTGGCTTTATGCGGTTGTCATCCAGATACATGAAAGACGGAGACTTTGATACAAGTTTTCGTATCGCAAGACGATGTGACAAGATAGTTCATAAAAGGCTTATCAGGTTGTGGGGCGTTCTTACACCTGAAGAGAAAGCCGAATTCGATGAAACTCTTGGACGTCACGTGGAGTTTAGGCAAAATCGAGACTGAGTCACTGCCGGTTACCTTGAGGAAATCGGAAATACTCAGTCCATCACACGAACAATGGAGCGGTAAAGTATGGATGACCTAGTGCACAGGCTGTCTCAAAGTTACAAGTCCGAACGGTGTTCGCACTTAGCGGTAAGTGACTCGCTCCTCCAATAAATAGATCCTCTATCACACTAGCAATAGTGTCGCACCTGAGGACATTTAAGAGAAAACTCTTACTTATGACAATAAGCGTAGAGCGTTGGATTTTCTCAGACGGTTTGCCAACGATGCAAAAGCAAGGAAAGCCAGCTTTGCCCCTGTTTATCAGTTTTCAGGGGCTTTTTTCTAGCTAAGGCAGATAAGTTGCTGAGACAGTTTATCTGCCTTCGTTAGAAGGACATGATGCGGCAGACGCATTGTGGCATTGTTCATTACATTAGTCCTTGGCTCAGGGGAAACTCTGAGCCCTTTTTGTTAGGAGATCCTTATGGCCAGTACAATCAATCAGAATGTGGCAAGCATTAAGGTTATCAAGGCGGCATCAGCAGAAGCTCTTGAAACCGCAGTGAATACCGCCATTACCGCAATCAATACTGACGGCACTACCGCAGTTACCAAGGTAGACTTTGATATCGAACGTTTACCGGGTGAAAGCGTATATGTAGCAGTGCTTACCATCAACGGCATTACTACCGGTTAGTCATGCTGAAGCATATCTGTGCAGGATGCGGCTGTGTTACCGATGCCAGGAAGTACTGTCCTGAATGTGAAAGAAAAAGAACTGCCAAGCGTTGGAGTGACTATCAGTCCAAGCGTAAACGTCAAGGCGGTGACATCTATCACACCAAGTCATGGGCAGTGCTTCGCATGACGGTATTGGAGCGAGACCAATGGCTGTGTCAGGAATGTCTTAGACACGGGATATATACGTCAGCGACTGATGTTGACCATATTATCCCAAGGTCACAAGGCGGTTCTGATGACCTGTCAAACCTTCAGGCGCTGTGTCATGAGTGTCACAAGAAGAAAACTGCGACTGAATGATTATATAAATTATATATATTAAATATTATCATATATATTGATTATTTTTAATATATAGGGGTAGGGGTGGTTGAAAATCTAGCGTATTTTGCTAAGTACCGAACCCCCCAGCTTTTTAGGCGTAGCACAAGAAATAAGCTAAAAAACCGATAAATAATATACGTATGTATAGTAATCGTATATAGGAGTTTACATGGGAGATGTTCTTGAACTGACAACAGGCAAAAAAGTGAGAGCTGTTGGTGGCGGCAGAAAGAAAACTAAGCCCAGTGACAGTCTTGCGTTGGCCAAAGAACTGCTTATCAGAACTCCGACTGTTCCGGAAGAAATTAAAGGTGATGCAATAGCTGTAGGTCAGTGGCAGTTGTTTGCTCCGCTTCTGGTAAAGAGAAAGATTTTAAAAATTCAGCACCTTCCTCAGCTTACCCAGCTGTGCCGGCTCTATTCAATCTGGAAAAGAGAGATTGAAATCTGCGAGAAGGACGGATACACCATCATGGGGTCCGAAGGTGCTGAGAAGACAAATCCTCACTTCAATGTGGCCATGAAAGCCCATACGGAGTACAAGTCATTGGCAAGTCTGTTCATGCTTGATCCGACATCGGAAAACAGATTTGTAAGGGCGGAGGAAAGCAAAGAAAACGAAAACCCTTTTGACGCATTTAAATAATGGCTAGATCTAGATATCCTCACGTTGCTTTGGGCAAAGAATACATCAGGGAAGTGCTGAATGGCAGAGAACGAGTCTGTCATAATGCGCTTCTTTGTTTTGAAAGGCACGCTGAAGATTTAGAGAAGTCCAAGACCAAAGAATATCTGTACAGGTTTGATGAGGAAAAGGCTGAAAGATTTATCAGTTTCGGTGAGCTTCTTCCTCAGTGTACAGGTGAATTTTACGGTGTCCCTTTTAAGGCTGAACCATGGCAGTGTGCTGCCTTTTCGGTTGAGATGGGATGGGTAAAAAAGAAAGACGGATACAGACGATTTAAGCAGGCATTTTGGTTTTTACCCCGTAAAAACGGCAAGTCGTTTGTGGCTGCAGTTCATGGTACTTACTTTTTATGCGCAGACCATGAACCTAATGCTCAGATATATTGCGGTGCCACAACTGAAAAACAGGCTAATCACGTATTTCTTCCTGTTAAGGCCATCATTCAACAGGCAAAAGGATTGGCAAAGGCTTTTGGCATAAAGGCAGGAGCTGAGGAAATCAAACTTCCTGACGGTTCCTGTTTTTCCAAAATTGTAGGTGACGGTGGCGGTGATGGTGGTAATCCTCATCTTGCCATTCTGGACGAGTTCCATGAACACGTGACCAGAAAAGCATATGAAACAATGTGGCGAGGCATGGGTATGCGCAGACAGCCAATGCTACTGATGATTACCACCGCAGGGGACAACACTGAATCCATCTGTAAGCAGAAGTACGATACTGCGGTCCGTGTTCTGAGCGGACAGGAACAGCAGGACAACCTGTTTGCGATTATCTACGAAGCTGACAAGGATGATGATCCTTTCAGTTTGGAGACAATCAAGAAGGCTAATCCCAATTATGGGGTATCTCTGAAAGAGGATTTTCTGCTGGATACCATGTCTGCGGCCAAGGCGGACATAGCTGAACGTAACAGTTATCTGACAAAGCAACTTAACATTTGGATACAGGCTCACAATGCTTATTTCAACATGAGTCATTGGTCAGCCTGTATCGATAACAGTCTGAAGCTTGATGATTACCGGTATACGTTTGGTAAAAGACTGTCACGCAAGGACATTAGAAATGGTGCAAGGCTTGAGGTTAATCCGTTACGCAAGGGTGTAACCTGTGTGATAGCTGTCGACCTCGCAACACGTTTCGACGTATGTGCAGTGACGTATTTCTTTGTGAAAGCTAATGGAGACGGAGTTAATCATTACTATGTTTTTAATGAGTATTGGCTCCCTGAAGAGACCTGTGATGACAGACATAATCCGAATTATGAGCTGTTAGATACCTGGAGGAAAACACCTCAGCCGTCATTAGGTGAAGGTGCCATGGTTCTTAACGTGTTTCCGGGAGCCGAAACAAATCTTGTTGAACTTGCAAGAATTCTTGAGGAACGTTCGGAACAGTTTCAGTCAAGCGTAATTATCTTCGACGACTGGAATGCGACGGCAATCATGCAGATGCTTCAGCAGGACGGATATAACGTGGCTTCAATGGCTTGGACAACAAAGCATTTGAGTCCAGGAATGAAAGAACTTAAATCCTCAATGCTGGCGAAGAGAATACATCATGATAATAATCCGATGACCAATTGGATGATGTCTAACGTATGCAGTAAACAGGACGCAAATGGAAACGAGTTTCCGCGGAAACCTGACGGACAGAACAGTAAGAAGATTGACGGTGCGGCGACCATGATTATGTGTGCCAGCTACACGGCAAGACAGGCAGACAGTGACTTAATTACGAATCATGGATTAAGGAAGATTTGATGTTTGGATTCAGAAAAAGAAAAAACAAAGATATCAGGCAGGATATCAGACGTGAGAACGGAGGTGTGCCTGCTGCAGTGACTGAACTTCTCGGAGGTGGTTACAATTCCAATCTTCAGATTGTAACGGTCTATGCCTGTGTGCGAGTTATCGCGGAAACGCTCGGTATGCTGCCGATAAATCTCTATGACACATCAGACAAGAACAAGGTGAAGCTTGCTGACCATCCGCTTACCCGGTGTTTGGCCATAAGTCCCAACAGTTATCAGACATCTGCGGAATTCATGGAATATCTGGCCACGTCCGTATGCCTGGAAGGGAATTTCTACGCACAGATTATCAGGAATTCAGACGGACAGGTATGTGAACTGTGGCCGTTGGATCCGTATTCCGTGGGTGTGTATCAGGATAGTCAGAACAGCAAGGTTTACTACAGCTTCAAGACAAAGAACGGCAAGGTTATCAAGACTACTGAAAGGGATATATTCCACGTCAAGATATTCTCTTTGGACGGTTACAAGGGCGTTTCAGCACTGACTTATGCACGTTCAATACTCGATCTTGAGAACAAAATGACTGAATATGCGAATAACGTGTTCACGAACGGCAGTATCTGTAACGGAGCCATTTGCGTTCCGACAAAGCTCAATCAAGATGCCTATGCTGATACACAGGACGTCATTGAGGAACAGTTTGCCGGTTCCGGCATGAGGCCGATGCTTCTTGAAGGCGGGGCAACATGGCAGAGCATACAGATTTCAGCTCAGGACAGTCAGTTCCTTGAGACTCGCAGATTCAACCGTGAAGAAATTGCCAAGATATTCAGGGTGCCGGCACACATGGTTGGTGACATGGAACACTCCACGTTCAGTAACATTGAACACCAGTCATTAGAGTTCATGACCAACACGATGTCTCCGTACTTAAGGAAAATTGAACAGAGGATAGTTAAACAGCTTCTGAGCGAAGACGAACAGAAGATTTACAAACCAAGATTTAACCTGGCATCTGCTTTAAAGGGAGATTTGAATAGCAGATACTCGGCTTATAACACTGCAATCAACTGCGGTATTTTATGTCCTGATGAGATAAGAGAGGTTGAAGATTTGCCGCCAAGACCTGATGGTTTGGGCGGAAGATACCTGCAGCCGCTTAACATGACTGTTGCTGGTCAGGAACAATCAAACGACGGAGAAAATGATGAGAGAAAGTAAACTTTTTATGACCTTTGACAAGGTTTCCGAAAAGGGCATCATATCAGGATATATCACCCGGTATGGTGAGGTTGACAGCTATGGTTCAGCAACTCAGAAGGGGTGTTTTGCAAAAACCATTGAAGCATTCAATCAGGGCAGGGTTATTCCTGTACTTTGGCAGCATGACAGACGTGAGCCTATTGGTAAGTTCATCTCCATGAAAGATGATGATATCGGATGTTATGCCGTAATTCAGTTGGATCTTAATGTGGCAAGAGCGAAGGAAGCCTATTCTCTTGTAACAAACAAGATTGTAAGCGGTCTGTCAATTGGCGGATACATTGTAGAGGCTTCCTGGAACACTGAAACCGAGGTTGAAACCCTGATTGAAATCGACCTGATTGAGACATCAGTAGTGACTTTCCCTGCATGTGATAATGCCAGGATTGACGAATGTCGTGAAGTTGAGCATGACAGCATTGTAAGAAGAATTGAATCAGCACTTAAGGCCACGGGGTCACTCAGCAACAAGGAATGCAAGAAGTACGCTTCCCAGATTGCTGCTGAAAAGCAGAAACAGAACAAGAATGAAGATGAGCGACAGGTTCAGACTGTTGAAAATACAATCGACAGCGTTGAAAAACAGGTCCTGAACAGCTTGAAAAACTTCAGTCTTTAGGCAAAAATATAGGTAATTAAAGGTGTATATGAGATGTATACATATCAAAATTTAACTGACAGTGAGACGCTGTTGAATTCAACCATAGAAGGAACATTAAAATGGGTGATAATGCAGCAGATAACACTGTTGATCAGGTACAAAAGTCTCTTGCAGACATCAAGAACACTGTTAACGGCTCAATTAAAGCTGTTGAACAGAAGGTTGTGGAATTAGGCAACAAGCATAACGAACTGTCTCAGAAGTTTGAAAACAGCTTCAAGGAAAATCAGCGTTTTGGTTCAGCTGCCGAAGACGAAGCCTCTCAGCGTATGAAGAAGTTCGGTGAATTTCTCAGAAGCCGTTCGGGCATGAAGCTTCAGCTCGTTACCAGAGAAGATCCAACTCCTCCTGTTACCGGAAACATCGGCACTGATGCTCAGGGCGGTTATGCGGTACCGTTTATTCTTGACCGTGAAATTCTCAAGAAGGAACGTGACCTTAACGTAATGCGCCAGCTGTGCTCAAATATGAGTGTAAGCTCTCCTGACACTGCGTGGAATATTGATCTCGGCGGTACTACTTCCGGTTGGGTCGGTGAAACCGATACAAGAAGTCAGACAGATGCTCCTCAGTTAGGCAGGGCAACCATTACCTGGGGTGAAGTATTTGCAATGCCACAGGCCACTCAGTACCTCTTAGATGATGCGGCATTCGATGTTGAATCATGGTACACCGATTCAGTGGCTGAAGAATTTGCAGACAAGGAAGAAGAAGCTTTCCTCATCGGTAACGGAACCAAGAAGCCGAAGGGCATTCTCAGCTATACCTTCAACACCACTGCAGATGCATCAAGAGACGTGGATAAGCTTCAGAAGGTGAGCGGTGCCTTAACCTTTGATTCCATTCTGTCTCTCTACTATGCAGTAAGACAGGTATATCGTCGCCCTGGAGACTGTACCTGGTTAATGAACGGTGCAACCATTGAAGCACTGCGCAAGCTTAAGGATGAACAGAATCGTTACATCTGGGTAGACAATCTTGCTAACGGCATGGCCGGTACTTTACTTGGCTGTCCTGTTTATGAATCACGCTATATGCCTGATGCATCAACTAATGGCAACTTAGCCGTTCTTTTCGGTAACTTCAAGAAGGCTTACCGAATTGTTGACCGCTTAGGCTTACAGGTAATTCGTGATCCTTACTCAGTGAAGGGACAGGTTGCGTTCTACACTGCAAAGCGTGTAGGTAACGTACTGACCGACAACTGTGCAGTGAAGGCTCTGGCCGTATCCGTATAGCGTTGTTACAAAGCCTCGGGAGACCGGGGCTTTTTTGTAAAGGTAAACAACATGGTAGAAGTTAAGAAAGCGTTCCGATATTCGGATGATGGTATCCATGCACTGACGTGTGAGCCCGGGGTTTATGCCGAGAGTGATTTGTCCGAAGTAGCATTGGATTACTGTAGACGACATGGTTATGTAAGTGAGGTCCCAAATGTCAGCAAGCCTACCGACAGCGTACGCAAGTGTGTCAGAACTAAAGCAACAGCTAAGAATAGACGGTAATGAAGAAGATTCATTGCTCCAGTTGTATCTTGACAGTGCTTTGGATTTACTTGAAGACAACCTGAACAGAACCGTAGTTCTCCTGACTGCCGAAGACAGTACCGAGGTTGTGTATGACAATGCCATGAAGGTTGCTCATTTACAGATAGCCGGAGATCAGTACAAGAATCGTGAACTTACGAGTGACAAGTCTCTCAATGAGGTACCTACATCCGTAGCGAAGTTCATTGAAAGCCGTCGCACGTGGTTCGGAGGAAAAAATCATGACTGATGCCGGAATCCTGAATGAAAGAATCAGTATTTACGTACCTAAAAGCGAACACTACAACTTAACGTCATTATCAGACTATGAACTGATGAAGACAGTGTGGGCGAACGTAAGGCAGATTACTACCAGAGAGCAGTTACGGTCCGGAATAGATGTTCAGAGCGGTCAGATGACCGTACTTATAAGGTATGTGGCCGGAGTTTCTGATGATTGTCTTATCCTTTGGAGAGGCAGTTATTATGCCATCGACAATCTGACACCTGATAAACCGGCAGGAGAGATCCTGATGGGAGTAAGTTACAGCGGACTTAACGAAAACAGGAAGGTGGTTACATGATAGATCTTACTCAGGTTAAGGAAGACGTAAAGGAGCTTGTGGAACACCTGACAGAGCTTCCTGCCTATTATGACATTGTTCCGTTAGGCTGCAGGAGTGGAGCGTTGCTGGTAAAAGGCAATACTACATTTGAAGGAAGGACAATTGATGGTGATGCACATGTTGCACATCATTCTTTCGATGTCATTCTGTTTTCATTTGAGAATGCTGAGGTTGTAGACAAGCTTACTTCTGACTTTGTGAATGCAACGGAAGGTAAGTATTCCGAGAAGTTTCAGCTGATAGAGGTAACAGGTATAGACCCAATTGAGTACGATCAGGATGTCGGCTTTTGGGCAAACAGTGTGAGCATGGAGTTTGTTGTTCATGGCAGACGGAGTAACGGTTAATACGAAGGCTCTTGCCGATTTGGTTGAGAAGCTTGAGAACATGCCAAAGAATCTTGAAACACAGATGACAAGGCAGTTACTCAAGGAGGCTTTGAAACAAACAGGTGCCAGATCTAGATTAAAGTCTTATGTTGCCGGACATTTTCAGAAGCATTCAGGACTTTTTCAGAAATCGATTCAGGCTGAGAAGACATCCAAGACAAGGAAAGATAAGCACCGAATCGTTGCATATACGACATTTAGAAATTTCAAAGACGATCCTCCGCGAAAGAAAGGGAAGCGTGAAGCGAAAGAGATTCAGCCAAGGACCCGTGCACATTGGTTCAATCGAGGAACGCGGCCGCACGCCATTGGCTCCGGAAGCAGATTGCTGAAGTCCAATGACGAGAAGCAGCTAGTCATGAACAATTATCTGATAAGGATAAATAACAACAAGATAAAGCTTTCCAAGGCTAAAACGGACAAGGAAAAAGAGAAATACCGTGAAAGATTGGAAAGGCTGACAAGTAAATTTGCACAATTCAAAAATGCAAAATACGGGAATCAAAAAGGGGCTGTAGTCAAAGGGATTACAGCCCATCATTTTATAGAATCGATACAAAAAGATGTTGATTCGAAAGCGGAGGCTATAGTTCTCAAGTTACTCCAAGAGAACGTGGCCGAATATTTAAAGAAGAGGTAGGGAAGTATGGCATATACACCTTTATATGATTATGAAGCGTCTGATCCTGTCCTTCTTGGTGGTACTCATACTCAGTTTTCAACTGATGAAGGCACTACGTGGAAGGCTCTTAAAGGCGCGCAGGAGTTAGGCGATGTTGGCGATATTGCTGAATCCGTGGATTGTACCACCATTGATGACGACCGCAAGAGATACGCTCCTGGTCTTAAGGATTCATCAGACAAGGAACTTACCTTGTATTTCTATGATGATGACTCTGATCAGGCTGCATTAATTGCGGCTGCCGCCGCACATGAGACCGTGATGATTAAGCATCAGTGGACTAATGGTAAGATTGCGTCTTACTCGCTGAAGCTTCTCGGATATCAGATTGTGTCCGGTACTGCTGACGGTTTTATGCAGCTTAAGATAACCGGTAAGCAGGAAAGTGACGTAACCTGGTCAACAGCAACAACTGTTTCAGGTTGATTGAGTGTGTAAGGGGATGAAAATCCCCTTTTTTGCTAGCAAGTAAGGACGGAAATATGTATTTAGAGAAGTTTAAAGAATTCAAGTATAAGGTTGAGAAGGTTGAAGTTGATGGTGTTGTCTTCTATCTGAGAGAAATCACCGGTGATTACTTCGTGAAGTTTAAGGATGAAAAGGACAGCTTTATGCAGACCTGCAGGATGATTCATGCATCCTTATGTGACGAGAACGGTAACCTTACTGAAAACCCTGCTGATTTCAATGAGTTCATTAAGGTGGTGCCGAACAAAACCATGATTGCCCTGGCTGAAGAATTTACCAAGCTGAATTCATTTGAAAAGAAGGAAGCCGAGTTAAAAAACTCGTAAAATCTGATTACACATTCAGACTTGCGGTAAGGATAGCGAGAGAGATTCACAAACCAATAACGGAAGTGTTGAGCTATCCTATTACGGAGCTTCATTATTGGGGTGCTGTTTATCTTGAGGAATATTATCAGGAGCACCCTGAAGAGCGTTGCAGAGCACGTAACAATAGGGCTCTTACAGCTGATGAATGTGAATCAGAGCAGGCAAAATTCAAGATGCTGATGACCAGACCAGCGCCCAAAAAGACGAAAAAATAGCCGAAAATTATTGAATTGCCTTAATTTTTATATATAATTTAATTAAGGTGATTTAGTTTTTTGGTTGGTGATGTATGGACGATGATTTTGTATATGTAAGTAGCGCCTATTGTCCAGAAAGCGAAAGATTAGGAAAGAAGATATTTGGTTTTCTAATCGACTTCCCTGCATGGACTTGTATAGGATTATTTCTTGCGTCCATATATAACATTGCAGTTTTTGATCAAAACGTTAATGTGTTTTTAGATAAGTGTGGCCCTTATGAGTTCTGGTTTCATGCGTTTGTATTTTTCTCTTTAGTTGGATTGTATTGGTCGCGACACTTCTATGCCTGGCTTTGGAGAATGTTTAGAAGAGTCTTTAGTATAGCGACAGTGCATTAGGATTCAAATTTTGTTTATTTAAAACCCGCTTTATAGCGGGTTTTTTATTGGAGATAGTATGGCTGATCCATTTATTAATGTAGGTGTAAATGCTGACAATCTAAACAATGGGTTTCAGCAGGCAGCCAGAAACATTATTAATTATTCACAGACAATCAATACGACGATAAACAATGTAAACATTGATATGTCGAGAATGTACAATCAGGTAACCAACTACAACAATCAAGTGATTACCGAGTTTAATCAAGTCAATGCATCTCTAGTGAATATGCGAAATAATGCTGTAACGACGAATAACACCTTAACCAATGTCATAGCCAGACAAGAACAGCAGATACATACTCAAAATCAGATAATGGAAAGGACTGCCACAAGTACGGGGCAAATTATACAAGGTGCTATGACCAAAATTGGCCAATCTTTTGTCAGTATTGCCGCAAGAATTTCGTTATCAGGTATTCAGGCTTCCAAAGTTTACGAAGACATGTCGGCAAAACTTAGTGTACTTACAGGTGATATAGATTCTGCCAGGGATAAATTCTGGGAACTTAATGCTCTGGAAGACAAGACTGCAATTGCAACAGACAAACTTGCTCAGGCGTATTTGACTCTAGGTAATAATGGTCTGAACAGAACCTCGAAGCAGTTAGAAAAGTATGCGGCCATTGCTCAGGGGACCAATAAAGACATAACAGGTCTCGCCCAGAACATCAGTAATTTTGTGAACGGCCGTCTTCAGTCGCTGAAAGAGTACGGGATAACTGCCGAAAAAAGTGGCAACAAGATTGTTATGTCTTTCAAAGGCGAAAAGAAGGAGATTGAAGCGACATCCGAAGCCTTGGAACAGTATCTTGGGCAATTGGCAGATACTCAGTTTGATGGGGTTCTTAGCTCCAGAACTGACACATTAACAGCTTCATTTGAACGATTACAAAATGCCTGGGGAACTTTAACCACTCGGATCATGGATGGAAGCGGTGGTGCTGGACAAGTCATTAAGGTTTTTGTTGATAATGCAACAGAAGCGATTAATTGGCTTGCAGACAAATTTGCAGATCCGGCTTTTGCAGCCTTTTTTGATGATTTGGCCAAAGGAATATCAGAGAGCTTTGCGGTGATTAAAGATTATGCAAAAAAAATTGGTGATAAAGTCTCTGAATTTTGGGAGGATTCCGGCTTAGCTTCTTCACTCGGGATTCAAAATATTAGTGACATGCTGTCTCAGTTCTTTAGCTTCGCACGCGCTGGATTTATGGAAGTTGCCAAACAAGCAGAGAATGCATGGACAGCTGTAAAGGGCGGTCTTTCCGGAGCGAATGAGTTCATTATCGAGTTTGGCACAAGCTGGGATTGGGACAAGGCCAGCAAGGCTTTTAACAAGGAGGTTAATGAGGCGGCTGATGCCATGATTGAAAATGCCAAAACTTGGGATTCAGCCATAAAGATACAGTTCGATGATATTAATAAGAATCTTCAGGAGTTAAAGAAAAAACGCGAAGAGGCGGCCAAGGAACTTGGTAAAGAAGGAAATGAGGCTGGCAAACCTCGAAAGATAGGAGGCGGAACTTCCGTCTCGAGTGGTGCATCAAAGAAGACCGATACGTGGACATCTTACTACAATCAGCTGATAAAGAGTCAGCAGTCAGGTCTTTCCGAACTTGAAAAGGCTTATGCTGATTACTACTCAAAGATTGATGAGATAACCAAAAGGGCGAGTGAATCAAGCATTGTGGATCTGCAGCAGGTTGCCAACGCAAGACTTCTTGTTGAACAGGAGCTTGCTGACAAGATTAAGCAGATTCAGCAGGATGCACAGTCATTTATCTGGGATCTTACCGGTAATGAGATTGCCAAGCTTCAGAGCGATTATCAGGCAAAGCTTGATCTGCTTAATACGTATCATGAACAAGCATTGATTTCGGAAGAATCGTATACCGAAGCGGTAAAGGCTCTTTATGACAAATTCTATGCCGAACAGACCAAGAAGAGTGGAAAGGATAAGAATAAAAACTCGTTCTTTACTGCTCAGGATTTGGATAACATTCAGTCTTTGACTGACGGATTGGACTCAATGACCGATGCATTCAGCAATCTGACGCAGGGCATGAGTGAGTCAAGTGCGACATACAGAGCGTTGTTTGCTATCCAGAAGTCATTTGCAGTTGCATCTGCGACGATGAATGCGATTGTTGCGTGGACTAATGCGTTAGATGAAAAGCCATTCTGGCCGAACGGTCTTGCCGCATATGCGAATGCGGTTGCAATGACAGCCAGCATCATCGGACAGCTTAAGTCTGTGACCATGCATGATAAGGGCGGTTACATACCTGCAGGCGGTCTTGGTATTGTTGGTGAGTATGGTCCCGAACTTGTTCGGGGTCCTGCGAACGTGACTTCAAGAAGAGAGACTGCTGACCTTGCCAGATCCGCACTGACAGGCGGCTTAAAGGTAACCGTCAATCTTATCGAGGATCAGAGTCGAGCAGGACAGGTTGATAGTCGTGAGCGAGATGGCGATGAAGTTATAAACATCTTCGTGAGCAACATTCGAAAAGGCGGTCAGATGGCAAAGACCTTGGAGAGCACATACGCACTTCGTCGATATGGAGCATAAGAGAATAGGGCAACTTAAGGTTGCCCTTTATTTTTTGAGGAAAAAGAATGAGTGATTTTAAGTTTTATCCGCAGGACTTACCGAAAGCACTGCAGTCTGGGTACACGGCTAAGCATAAGCCGAACATGCTCAGAACTGCCATGGCTGATGGATATGTAAGACAGCGACTCGTCAACCAAGGTGCTCCGGATACAGTGAGTGCTCAAATTATGATGACCGAGAGTCAGTATCGTGAATTCTTAGAATGGTATAAAGGTGATATTCAATGCGGAGCGTCGTGGTTTGTCATGCCGCTATTGTCTGTCGATGTGGACAGTTCGTTGCAGTACAGATACTGCCGAATACAGAACGGAGAAGTCAATGCAGCAGTCGTGACCACGAATGCAAAGGACGGTACGATCTATCGTCTGACAATGACGTTGGATGTAAGCAATACGATTGTCGATGACGGCAGCTGGGAAGATCACTATTTACCGACCGCGGACGACGGAAGCGCGCAGGGCGAATTCGTAGCCATACCAACGGCGGACATCATCGACGACGCCGACGACCTGGGCGACAGCTCCGGAACTTACACCATAATCGAGGAATAAGGGGGGACTTATGAGCTTTAAAAAGACAATCACCTTCACGGCCAACGTCAGCGATTACACAGCCGGCACCGTGAGCGCCCGCGTTCAGGCGGAGAACAAGATCCTCGGCGACTTGGTCGCTTGGATACTCACCCAAGGGCTTAACATTTTGCAGGTCGAGAAAGTAAGCATCGGCGACGCAATGTGGAGTGGCGAACCGCTGAACGCCACCACCGGCGCAGCGGAGCTTGTAAACAATAACCGCCTTTTAACAGATGTGTATTTCCTGGGCAAGGGCGAGACAAAAAAATGCCTGGGCTTAAGCGTAGACGCCCACACCCTATACGCGGGGTTCACGGATACCGCCACCCACGACATGAGCTACAGCTTTTCAGAGTCTTATTATAAGGCCAACGGCCGCCTGCCGACCGCTCAGCTCCGCGCCCTTAAAAATTCCTACGAAGAGGGATACCGCAAGCAGGCTGGTGCCACCGTACCAATGGCAAGCTTCAACACCCGCGCGGGCACCCTGGAGCTAACACTGGCGTACTATAAAGGCGCGGGCTCCCTGGTGCTTATGCGCACTGACGGCACGTTCGAGAGCGTAGCCCTTTTTGCAGATCCTGCTTCCGTATTCCTTTACTCCGGCACGAGCTTGATGGCGTTGCACTACTCCCTTACCGACGAGGCCACGGTCACGGATGCGACCTACGGCTTCAGCGCAAATAACAACGCATACGCCAGCAACGCCCAGCTCCAGTACGGCATGAATTACAGCCCGTACTTCCTGCGCGACGCATCATACAGCGCGTGGTATTCTGACGACGGCACGAGCATGAGCACAATGATCCTCATGCACGCCCTGGGCAGGCTTGAGATAACGGGCACCGGCTCAGTGAACAACCCGGCCAACGGCATGAGCGCGGACGCCGCGGTCCCTGCGTACTCAGCTTACGGCTTCCCGCGTATCTTGAATAATGAGCTTTATATCAAGAAGCAATACATTCCGGCGGTATACCCGGCCGTGGCTTCGCCAGTAAAAATAGGCTACACCCCGGGCGTACTTTACGCGGGCACTGTCTACCAGCTCGGATCAAAGTACTACCTGAGCCTGTGTAACGGGGTATACGGCTATTTTGTGGAAGTGGCAGACCAGGGTTAAGGAGTGGTGATATGATTTATTCCCTTGATGAGATTTATGCATCAGGTGGGCAACTTCCGACGGTAACTCTGCAGATAGACAATGAGGACATCGGTCAGCTGAGATTCGTTCTCGGATATGAAGACCAGAAGATAGCAGGGGCAACGTACAGTGCCTCTGCTTTTTTGATTCAACTGCCCGAGAGATCCGACAGCGGATTCACTGATCTGTCATTCAGCATCTGCGGAGTCAGCGGTCAGTGCTACGACTACATTAAGAGAGCGTTGGCGAGTCATGCAACGACTTATCTGACGCTCAAACAATGGCATTCGGAGACAAAGGAACTTCTGTACACATTGACTCTGACCGTTACCGGAGGACAACTGACGAGAGACCAGGCGAACTTCACCGCATCGTTCTGTGACATGCTCAATACGGAGTTCCCGAAGTTGCGGTATACGGCAAACAATGCTCCGGGACTTAAATATGTCGCATAAGGACAAAGAATGACAAGAAAGATAGACGACTATCTGCTGATAAGACACACTCCCAACGGAAGAGAGTTCCCGAACCTTGACTGTTGGGGGTTGATCGTGGATGCATATAGGGAACAACTGAACATAGAACTTAACGACTACACGGATCTTCGACAGAAAGACATGACACGAGGTCTGATGTGGGAACGGCAGGAGGGGCGGTTCAAGGAAGTTGAAGAACCGCAGAACTATGACATTATTGCATTCTTCGTTGGTGGCAGACTTTACCATGTCGGATTGTGGATCAACGGTAAAATTCTGCATACGTCGGAGAGAAAGAACTGCAGATATGAGCAGTTAGACAGGGTGGCACTCTCGCAGAAGAGGTATTACAGATATGTTAAAGATAGAAGTGGTCAGTCGTGAGGACCTGAGCAGAATAATAGAAACACAATACATTGACAGTCATGACTGCACATTAGAAGAACTGCTGCAGAAACAGTGCCCTGCATACAATCGTGAAGTGACCGCATATCTGTCAGCGTATGTTGATGGAGTGAAGTTTCCGCAGAAAGATTGGAGCGTAGTCCGTCTCGATAAGGCTAGAAGTCTCAAGTTCGTAATTGAGGCCGGTGGTATTGAAGTCAGTACGGTGATGGCAATCATCTCAATCGTGCTTGCAGTGGGTTCTGCTGTTTACGGCATTATCATGGCGAACCGTCTCAGCTCTGCGACACAGGGAGAGACCAAACAGGGATCGTCAATATACGACGTTAATGCTCAAGGCAATCAAGTGAGCTTGACTGAAGTGATACCGGAGAACTTCGGGTTTTTCAAACACTTCCCCGACTACCTTGCAGATAAGCACGTTTTCTACAGAAACAATGTGCAGTTCATCGACATGATACTCTGTCAAGGCAGAGGATACTACCAGAGAGAGAATGACTTCTCAGATGTTTACGTCGGTGAAACTCCGATCAGTGAACTTGACGGATGTACTCTTTCAATTTTTGATCCGGGCACGGAAATCACAGCACAGAACAGTATCGAGGACAAGTGTTGGTACTGCTATTACAGTTCAACGGAAGTCACTGCATCGGGACATACGCTCGAACCTCCTGTGACCGAAGTAGACCAGAGTTCGCAGTACAATCCTGAGGCTCAGTTTGTAGATAAGACATTCTTCAGCACATACTACGTTAATCAGATAATTGCAGGTGGCACTTCTGGTCCGGGGTCTATTCCGATCAAGAAGAAACTCAATCTTGGATGGGCGGTCGGCTCTTACTTCACAATCAGCGGAGCAAATAACACCAGACTTGTGGGCTCTGCAGAAACGGTAACCGACGATCCCGACACCGGAACGAGTGAGATTGCTGTGACTCTTGCTGATACGTTCACCGGAGCGAACTTTGAACTTCACAAACAATGGCTGAGAGAGAGAACCACAGAGACTTCATACGACGATGAAAATAATGAAGTAGTCACTACGACCGCAGGAGATCTGATCAAGGTTACCGTTACAAAGATAACCAAGGTCACCTATACGGTAATGGGCGGTACTTCGGGACCGCAAGTATTGAGCTCAAGTAACTCAAACGATGTAACTTCCGTCTGCGAGGTTCTCGGAATTGCGTACTCTACCGTTGGTGACGATGAAATCGCTACGGTTACTCTCGACACGGCAGAACTTGACCAGGGAACATATCCGGCTGCACCGTCAATTCCTGGCAGTGCATACGACGTAAGCACCTCATATGAAATGAGCATTACGGTGCTGCAGGGACTTCCGGCAGACTACACCTATGCGGATAACGGCATGTACGTCATTGACGGCCACGATACAAGCACAGGGATCTACACGGTGAGTCGTGTAAATTCTAGCTATGCGGTTCTCAGTGATTGGTACGAGTTCTGGGGACAGGGAGTTCCGCAGACAGGCTTAAGCTTTACTCTCGATGAAAGCAGCTCTAATGCAGGCGAATACGTAGGACCGTACCGAGCATGTCCATATGGTGCGAAGTCCTCAATCTTCGAGTATGACATCTCATTCCCGAACGGACTCGGTTACCTGCAGGACAACGGCACTTTCCGCAATCTCTCTGTAGAGATTGAAATCGGGTACAGACGTGCAGGAAGTAACGATGAGTGGACTACGACTACTCGTACGTTTACCAACAACACGAACGATCAGCTAGCGTACACTTATCAGATCGAGACTGAGGAACCGGGAAATTATGAGTTCCGCATGAAGAATCTCACGGAATCAGACAACAGTACCAGGGCACTCAACACGGTTAAGTGGATTGGCTTAAAGTCGGTTATAAGTACGATAAACAAGTACGATGACATGACTGTCATTATTGGTCGATTCAAGGGGACGGAAACGCTCTCCGAACTTTCAGAGAATCAGGTTGCGACCTATTGGACTCGTAAACTTCCTAATATCAGCACAGGAACTCTTGAGCCGACACAGGAAGTTGCACCTGTCATTAAGTACATCTGCGACAATTCGAAGTACGCAGGTATTGTCGATGATGAGTCGCTAGCCGAATATGATGCGTGGTGGCAGTCCAAAGACATTACGCTGAACGGCACTATCGACAGCGACAGCACCTTGCTTGATGTACTTCGTGACTGTCTGAACGTAGGCTTTGCAAGTCCGGTTGTTATGAACAACAAGCTGTCATTCACCAGGTTACACGTTCAGGGGGTTGCGGAACCGTTGACTCAGATCTTCACTCCGCAGAATCTGACATCATCACCGCAGATAACTTTCAATCTGCCGAAAGATGATGACGTAGATGAAGTCGTGGTGGACTACACATCACCTGAGACTTACAAGACCGAGACAATCTACTGCCACGTCGATGAGAATGGCGATGCGAACGTCACTTCGTATCCGCTGTCAGTTAACCAGGAAAAGCTGACAGCATTTGGAGTGACTAATCTTGAACAGGCTCAAGCTATGGGCATGAGGAGACTTCGCTATCTGCGGAGTACCAGAGTGACATATGAGATCGAAACCGAGTACGACGGTCTCAATTGTCAGTTCAATGACTTGGTCGGCTTGGTGCTTGATGAGAACATCAGCAACGTGACAGGTCGCATCATCAGCTACGACGATGCCGCCTTGACAGTGACGACCGACATGGAAGTTCCTGATGAGCTGCAGAGCGGTATTGTTTACATTCGTAAGCTTGACGGAAGTTGTGAGCAGTACACGTACACTCGCAATGACAGTCACAATCTGACGATAGACAGAGCGTTGCCGTCATGGTCTGATGACTACGGTCAGACGGTTGAGTATCCGTTCTTTGCGATTGGTGAACTTGTAAAGTGTTGGGTCACTGCGGTTAAACCTGCAGATAAAAAAGTCAGTCTGACTTTGGTTAATTATAATGAGGACGTTTTTAAAGATGACTTATAAGACAGTAGCTTTCTGCGTGGTCAATTCTGACTACATAGATCCGGCAATTATTGCCTTAACTTCATTCTTCAAGTTCAACTCAATTAAGGTGGTCTGCTATGTCGAAGACGGTACGAATTACCAGAGACTTCGACAGGCCACCGACGGTTATCCGATTGAGTTCAGAACTGTGGAGTTCCCTCAGTTCCCGATACATGAGACATTGGGGGACAAGTACCTTGAATTGTTCGTGAGCAGAAAGTCCCTGCCGGCATTCGCAATGAGGATCAAGGCACTGCAGGAACTGAGCGAAGAGGCAGACATCATCGTAAACTTCGATCTTGATGTTCTGTTCTTCAACACAATTCAGTACCTCGTGGACAAGTGCAAGCCGAATCGTGTGTACGGAGTATCTGAGCGGAAGAACCGTGACAGATGGATGAGCAATCTGCAGCTTAACGATATCATTCCGAATCAGGTTTACATCAACACAGGACTTGTGGTGTATGGAGCTGAGACAATTGCCCCGGACCTGCTTGAGCAGTATGAAAGTTTTTTACATGAATTCTCAAAACACATTTACTGCCCGGAGCAGGACTTCGTGAATCATCACTTCGGCAACGTCATTCAGGAGATACCTGCACACTTCAATCTGATGTTTACTGATGAACGGTACACGCAGTTAGCTCCTGTGATGGTGCATTTTTTGGGAGCTGATAAGCCATGGACAGACCACAGCTATAACGACTTCTATACAAGGTATTACTTCAAGCGTTACCTCCTTGAATGCAAACGAAATAAACAGTACATAAGTAACATTTTTTATCAAAAAGTTACTGAAAAGGTAGACAATTCATAACTGTGATAGTTGTATCAGTATAATTTTTATTGTCAATGTTTCTCCAATCTAGAATAAAACTTAACCTCATATCGAGGTTAAGTTCTTAAAGGAGGAACTATATATGACAGATGAAATAACTCATACCATTCTGCCAACCAACGGTGGCGGTTGGGGCGGTACTGCACTTGGTGCAGGCTTTGGTGGCTTGATCGGCTCATGGCTTGGTAACGGTGGATTCGGTGGCTTTGGCGGTAACAGAGTTGCCGGTGGTGTAGGTTACGACACCGGAGCTATCAATGGCATGTCCAATCAGCTCAATACAATCTCTGGTCAGATTGCGAACGCTGACAGGGACCTGTTAATGCAGACTTCTAGCCAGAATCAGTTCATTGGCAATCTCGTGAACTCAACCGGTGATGCTATCGTTGGTGCGATCAACTCTTCTGCGATGAACACTCAGCAGGGTATTTATAACAATACCCTCAATGCGGTGCAGTCTCAGGCGGCAACCAACTTGGCTATGTGTCAAGGCTTTGGCGGTATCAACAGTTCCATTGACCGTGGCATCGGTGCTCTGAATTTAAACATCGCTGATCAAGGGGCACAGTCTCGTCTCCAGGCACAGGAACTTGCAGCACAGCAGCAGAGCTGTTGCTGTTCAGTTCTCCGTGCAATTGAGCAGGAGGGATGTGCTAACCGTGAACTGCAGAGAGAGATTCAGACACAGGCTCTTAGAGATGTGCTTACTACTACTCAGGCAGAGAATGCCGCTCTTAAGTCTCAGATCTTCCAGACTGCTGCAATGGCTCAACAGACTGCGACAATTATCAACGCACTTAAGCCTGCAACCACTGCCGCTGCCGGTTAAGGTTGTTTGATTTAGCAATGCCCAATATCAAGTTGGGCATTTTTGTGAGGTGAAAAATGGAAATCATTACGGTCAAAAAGCATGGTTCAGAAAAACATGTACACAACGACGATATCTATCATGGGAGTCCGGACACCGAGTACATGAAGATGTGTCACGAAGTAGACATGAACCCACCTGAGACGTGGTCAAAGTATGATGCTGAGACTCCTGCAGGTATGAAGAAAATCATCGAAATGGAATACAAAGAACTCATGTCTGCCACCACGGAAAAAGACACCGAGGAAAACATCTATCACTTATCAGTAGCTTTGCTGAGAATGTGGAGACTTCATCACAATGACTAATCAACCAATTAATCCTACCCTGCTCAATAATCTGTATCAGTCACAGACAATACCAAGTCTTCAGTTGACACAGATTGATGGCTTTGATCCTGTTCCAGAATTTACCGACAGCAACGGTACAAGGTGGCAACTCGTGAAATCTGCCAACAGCGGAATGAGTGAAATTCCCGATCCGCAGAGTGTGAACATTACCGACTATTGGAATCATGAATACCCAGGTAGCGGAGGAAAAGTCTTTATATACGTTGTCGAGGGAGTCAGAGTACCAAAGACCAATAGAGAAACTGCTTGCAATGTTCTCTATTCCTGGTTCTCCACCGTGGACAATAAGAAGTTCACACCACAGATGATCAAGCAGTCTGAATGGCTGATGGCGAACGTTTATGCGTCAGCAATAACGGACTCAAGGGTGAGCAAGCTGAAAGCACTTTGCAGAGTTGAAGAACAGCAACAGGTGACACCGGCTCAGACAACAGAACCTGTTCAACCGACACCATTAATTAACATGGAGAGTTTAAGAAATGGCAACGATGGAACAAATCCACAGACTCGATCAGTTTCTGCAGATAATCAGGGAAAGCAGCATAAATCTAATAGATAACAATCAGGTATCAAATAAGGAACTGCTCGGATATCTTTATACAAAAGGACTAGAGTTTGCATAGGAGCAGAGCAATCAGAATATCGTAGACATTGGTTCAATAGGCTTGGCATTTGCCATAAGGACAATGCATGACAGAAAGTAAAGTCTTTGATCATTTGGGAAACGAATATCCTACACTTCGTGCAATGTGCAGTGCTTACGGAACAACTGCTGCCTGCTATCTCAAAAGGATAGAGAGAGGTGCAAGTAAGCGAGACGCACTAACAGTACCGACAAACAGACACTACTACAAGTATCAAGGACATATCTTCAAAAATAAAGCAGGACTGATGGCATATGCCGGAATTGCGGAAAATGACTATTGGCTCATTGAAGATAAGGTTATTCTTATATAGGGTTTCTCTGAGTTTCTAAGGTTTCTAAGGTTTCTAGAGTTTATTGGATATCGTTGGATATCGTTGGATATCATTGGAAAAAACTTGGAAAAAACTTGGAAAAAACTAGGCAAAACATTGGCAAAGACTTTTTGAAAATTTCAAAAATTGTGCAAAAAATCACCAAACAGAAAAATTTTAAAAAAAATTTTGTAAAAAGTGCCGACTTTTGAACATTAGTAAGTAAGAGCGGAATGGTTCTGCTCTGTTACATAGGAGAATTAAAATGTGCAATAAAGAAAAATGTCAGTGTAAGTGCAAGCAGGAATGCGAATGCAAGCATCCGAAGTTTGATCGTATGGCCGGACTTATGTTCCATCACAATTGGGTTCGTCTTGCTCGCATGAATGATGAAATCCGTCTTAAGCTGAACTCCATGATTGCTGAACGTGACCGTCTCAATGCGGATATTGCTTTCTTTGAAAAAGTTGATCATTTTCTTAACCATGAACTTAACAGCATGAAGTGTCTCGACTCTCGCCAGGAGAAAGACAATTCACCTGAACTTGAAAGACAGGCAGCACTTTATCTGTAGTTCGGTAATTAAGGTTGCAGTCAAGAGTAATTAAGGTAATTAAGGTTACTCTTCAAAAAACGAAAAAAATGACGAGTATCAGAACGACGCTCGTCATTTTGATTGAAATATGAATAGCTAAATGTTAGTCATGGCCATAGTAATAACAATTATACTTGCTCCTCAATTCCAAACGGCTGCCATTCACCGTTAATATAAATTTCATAATTTCTGAATAATGACATGAAATCGAATTGAAAACATCCTAAACAAATATAATCACCAGCTGCAGTCTCCTGATAACCTGTGTACAAGAATTTACATTCTTTATTTGTCCCGGCAGGTCTCATTCTAATCCAAGGCCCTAACCCCAAATTCATATCACCGATGAATTCTTCAAGTGAGTAAGGTCTGTACTTTTTCTCAGGTTCTTCAGACTTTAAAGCATCTTCAGGGATGAAATAACGATATGCCCACTGATTGCTACATACAAAACACTTATCACTTTTATCACCACCGTAATCAAGATCGGATAAATAAATCAATTTGCCATATTTAATCCCATCTTGTCCCTCAAGGTTTTTGAAAAGGTGTATAGAATTTGCAAAATAACCCATTTTACCAACGTCATTTTCGTCTGCGGTTATAACAGTTTTTATATCTGCTATATCGAAAATTCTATTATCGAGTTCAAGAGGTATATTATTAAGTTTCATTATTCTTTCTCCTTAACCTCAATACCAAACGGTTGCCATTTTTTACCGTCAAAATATTCGTAACACTCAAAAAGGGTGGCAAGATAGTACTCTCTCATGCCTAAACACACGACTGATTTATGGTGCTCTATTCCAGTTAGACACACAGATTCGGTATTATTACCCTTATCCTTATGGGGTGGAATGCTATATTCCGAAAATACAACCACACGTTCTGCTCCGTCTTTTTTAAACCGTATATAAAGTGCTTCACCAATTTTAAACCTTTCTAAAAACTCATTTAGAGTAAGTACCCTGTACTCAGGCTCTTTTACCCATTCAGCAGGTAAGAAAAACTCCCACTTAGCACATGTTTCTACAAATGCTTCATCATGGTGTTCATCAAATGATTCTAAAACCCCCTCTTGCATGTTACAGAGATTAGTATATACATTAAGATAGTCACTAAAATAACCTTTTTTGCCAACAAACTGCTTCGCTTCTTCAATATCAAAGCAGGTCAAAGGTCTTTTGCCCTCAATAATTCGTGGATCTAACTTCATTTGATTTACTCCTTGCTTAAAGATTTAAAGAAAACATCGTACCTATCCAGTAATTGAATAAGCTCTGCTTTTTCTCTTTCCAGTTCTTCAATTTTGAATTTAAGGCACTTTATTTCACTTATCAGCCTTTTATTTTCACGGTCAATGTCGGTGTTTTCATATCTCTGTAACTTGTATTGAAGATCCGCCCTATCGTTACAGACTGAAACATAATCGCCCTTTAACCTTTCAATAATTGGATTCGCCAGACTTCCAGATAAAATGCTGTTAATTTTCTTTTGGTGTTCTACTTCCTTTTCCCATGAGTTCTCTCTCATTTGGTGTAATTCTTCTTTCAGTTTTTGGTTTTCGGCTAACTGGTTATGATACAGTTCTTCATAATCGAGTGCTTCACCGAACAAAAATTCTATTATTTTTCCCATGTTTACTCCTTATTTGAACCTGTCGGAAAAACTGACAGGTTCAAGTGTTCGGAAATTCCGAACTGTTGCTAGAACGGCAGTGGTTCGTCGTAGTCTGCAGATACTTCGTTAGGAGCAGGCATCGGCTGAGGCTGAGGTTGCTGTGCCGTGGTCTTCTGCTGAGGCTGATAGTTCCCTCTCTGCTGTGGCTGCCATTGCTGACGTTGGTTCTGCTGTCCTTTCCATGATTGAGATTGTTGCTGTGGAGCAGGAGAGGAAGACTGACCTTGTCCCTGCGGCTTAGAACCCAACATCTGTAGTTCGGCAACTTGAATCTCGGTAACGTACTTTGTCACACCGTTCTGATCTTCATAAGAGCGAGTACGGATCTTGCCCTCTACGTAGACTTGAGAACCCTTGTGCAAGTAGTCACGAGCAATCTCAGCAAGTCTGCCCCAGAACACAAGACGATGCCATTCTGTGCGTTCCTGGACGTTGCCCTGCTGATCCTTGAAAGATTCATTTGTGGCAAGATTGACTGTAGCCACACTGTTTGCTCCACTGTTAAGGATGCGGAATTCCGGCTCGGCAGCAAGATTGCCGACGAGGATAGCTTTGTTAATTCCTTTCATTGGTAAGGTCTCCCTCTAATAACTGAAAAAGCTGTGTTGGTAAAAAAAGAGCGTAACACTTGTGATTGTGGCAAGAAACGTAGCGACACAACTCACTTCCGTCGAGAATGTCATATAGACGTTCTATCTCTCTTAACTCCATTTTTTTGTAGAGTTCATTCATAGTGTTCGCAAAGATACCTGTTGTTCCTTTGGCATGTTCATCAAAGATAACAAGAGATGTAGGTCCCAAAACATACTTGTCTAGCTTATGAACTGCTGACAGAAATTCATGTGCTGACTTATCCATTGCATTTAATCGGGGCATTGCTGCCCCGACACCTCATTTACTTAACTGCAGACTTCTGACGTACATATGCTTTACGAAGAATGTTTGCGTCCTTTTCAGGAAAGTTCATGGTAGCAATCTGCAGACCAAGAGTTTCAAGTTCGTCCTTGGAACTACAGCTAAAGATCTTGCCTGCTACATGACGTGCAGCGTCACTTAAAGACGCAACTTCATCAGGAGTGAGATCTGCTGTCACTTCTTCCTTTTTTCTGCGAGTTCTCTTTGGAGCAGAAGTCTGTGCTATGTTCTGTTCCTTTGGAGGAATAGTTTGCTGACACTCGGCAGGTAAGTCAGGAAGAGGTGGAAGAGCAGGAGCAGGTGGTACGACAGGTTCTGCAGAAACTTCCTTAACAGGTTCAGCCACTTCGGTAGGTGCAGGAGCTGACATGTCGAATCCTGCCTGTGCGAGAATTGACGGAGGTTCGGTGCTCTCCACGAATTCAGCCTCCACTGCATCAGGCTTACATGGAAGAACAGGAGCAGGAGGTACGTTACCAGACTCGACGAAAACAGGATAAGGCACATCATCCATAAACTCTTCTTTCTCCAGATAGCCGTTAATGCTGAACGCTTTCTTGACCGAATTGGCAAACGCTCTGTTCTGCAGCATCTGCATCGGCTTGGTTGCCCAAGGCTCAGTGCCGGTATTAGACTCATCGAAAAAAGTGGTAACGGACACAGGATGATTACGGTCTTTGCGGTAAATAATGCACTTAATCCAATCGGCAACATTACGCTTAACGGTTACAAGCTTGGTATTCTTCTGCCCGTTAAAGTAGTCATTCTTGGAATAGGTTAGTTCCTTTTCAACCAAAGGCCCGAACTCGAAGTCGACACCGTCATAGTTCGGATTACGGTTTGCGATCTCGGTGAACCCCTCAATACTGATGATGTTCACGACCTTTCCCTTACTCACAAATCCGTAGATCTGCTTGGCAAGAGGATTGAGGTTCAACTGCTTGCAGTTTACCAGGAACGTGAACACGTCCATCTGACTGACGTTCTTTGCGTCCTTGCCGTTGTTGGACAGCATCTGATAGATGTGATTGAAGAGAACAGGACCCTCGACATTAAGTCCGAGAGACCTGATAACATCGTTGGTGGATTCGGCATATTCACTTGGCATCTGATAACCGAATGCCTCGGTAGTTGGTAAATTTGACATTATTAAATGATCCTTAAGGTTCTAGTTTTGTTAGGGAGCTTAACGTAGTAACGGTCTTTAAGCTCCAGGTAAAGGTTGTAGTCATCCATTGATGACTTCTTCATATCTGCCTCGTCCCATCCGCTCTTGTACTCGACTTTGAAAGTACAGAGTTTATTGCCTGAGCAGTCGGTCATTTCTGCAGCAGTACCTACAGTTTGAGCAATGATTGACTTGAGTTCTTTTTCTTTTTTCTCAAGAGCCTTTCGTTCTTCAGAGACATCTTGAAGTTCTGAAATAACTCGCAGGACAGGATCGACGTTGCCGATCACCTTGGTTTCCGTGGTTTGGAAAATCGGCTTAATGAGATCTTCTGCAGTCAAAGCCGGTTCGACATCATCGAGTACGTTGTGGCACCAGAACTCAACAGCCTTACCGATAACAAAATTCACTTCATCCTGACGATAGTTCACGACGTAGATACGATAGTCGTTGCCGCCAATAAGAACAGCGAGGTAGCAGCGATGAACTCCGGTCACATACATGTAGTGTTGACACTGCAGGTAGTACGACATCGGAATGTCCGTGGCTTTGGTAATGCCGGAGGCATTGGACTCTACAAACTGCTCGTCGATGTACCATGCTCCGTCCTTGCTGAAGTTCTTAGCAACGAAAGCTCCGGCAGTCTTGCATTCAAGAATGGCATAGCGTTCCCATCTTCCAAACTCGCTTTCCTTGGAAACGAATCGGTCAATGTTGCCGACCAGGAATGGGTAATCAGCGGAGCAGAAATGCTTGTTGCACTTGCTCACTTTCATGCCGGTTACCGCAGAGAACTCCCTAGCAACAACGTCTTCGAGAACGTGTCCCCAATGAGTCTTCTGATTGCCCTCTGATGGCTGTTCACGTCCAGTCTTAATTCTCCACAGAGCGTCAAGAGTCTGATAGTGATTAACTCCGAGCACGATGCCCATGTCTGACCCACCGAGGCCAAAGCGACGACGTGTGTGCCATGCCTGGTCTTCAGTATCACCGAGGTGACTTGTAAGAATCTTGTTCTTGCGAGCCTCGTGTTTTTTTCTATATTCTTCGGTAAATTCCATTACATAATCCTCGAATTGTTTTCGATAAAATTTTGGTTATCCTTGAACCTGTTTTTGGCCGGAACAGGAAAACCGGTTTAGGATAAATAATCATGGCTCTGTTTTTGTCGGGACAGAAAACCGTAACTATGCTTATGACCGGAGCATAGTGCCGTTCTCTCAACATGCCTAAGGCAAATTGTTTTTATGAAAATGCGGCAAGGAACAGGTACAGAAACGTTAACCATAACATGCCGAACAGGGTAAACCCGATAAATTCAAGTGTACCGATAAGAAAGTTACGCATAAACATTCATCCTTATTTCAATCAAGTCACAAACAACTTCCATACAGTCAAATAGATAGAATCTGAAATCAGGGTCGAGAGACTCATTAGTCAGTTCGCTAGCTAATCGAGTTCGTTCATCGATCAACTCTTCTAGACTGAGAGAGTCATACGCTCTGATGTCTTCGTTAGTCAGCTCCATGGAGATCTCCTATAGAGTTAACTTTGAGCCAATCATCCGCTTTTAAGTCGTAAACCCCAGAAAGCCTGAATGCGTAGTATTCAGAATTGCCAAAGTCTTTCATTTTCTTCAGCCAATCTTCTTCTAGTTCTTTCAGGGCAACGTCCTCGTAATCTGTGATTAATTCAATGACGTACTCACGATCTCCGTTGTCAAAGTCAAAAAAGTTAGTGCTGTCAGCAGGGCGGTTGTCGATGAATTCCTCTAATCCCTTTGCCATTTCCCGGTATTTAGGATCTTCGTGAATTTCACCGACAACACTTATGACCGCATAACCACAGATCTTGTCATGAATACCGTAGAGCATGTTATATAGAGATTTCTCAAGTTCATCTGCCACGTTTGGAATGTAGGCGAAGTCTGCGAAATCATGAGAAACATCACCATGTTCGTATAGAAAATCACCGAGGTCATCTTCATCGCAGCAGATGTTGTAGGCATAACGAATAACTTGACCGAGAGTGTCTGTCTCGTCACTCGGTAGTTCATTGAGAACAATCTCCAGAGCCTCGGCAGCATAAACACTGAGTTCCGGCTTGAGATAGTTGATAATCATTTTTGGATAGTTCATTTAATCTCCTAAAAGGGGATTGCTCCCCTTGTTCAAACTTAGATGTGGTTGATAGCACCAAGGATTGCGTGACCGTCGTCTTCGTACTCAACATCAGAGCACCACTTGCAGTCCAGAACGGTTTCACAGGTGAAATATTCATCTGCAGATTTGTAGAAAGATGCGAAGTAGCAAGGATTTCCACGACCGTTGTAGTAGTAACCGGCAACGATAACAGCCTTGCCGAAACGGATGACCTTAGACCAATTGCATTCGAGTTCTTCCATGGATGCATGGAGTGGAAGACGGAACTTTGAAACGTTATCTGAGAAACTCATATCTATATCCTCTTGTTCTTAACCTATGGTTATATAATAAAACCTTTGGATAAGTTACTCAAGTTAAATATAACCTTTGGTTAATTAAATTAGGTTATTTTTGATATGGTTCACATAATTTTGAAAAAGAAAAACCACGAAGAAATCTCCGTGTTTTTGAGAAACGTGAAAAGCTAGACCATTTGCAAGCGTTCAATCGCTCTGCTCATTGAGTGAATATCCATAAAAATGTCATCCTATGTCTAATTATACCAACCACATAACCTTTGGTTATTGACACTAGAAAACCTTTGGATATAATTAAGTATAACCTATGGTTAAATTAAGGAGCAAAAATGACAATTGATAATTTAGTCGCAGTTCTCTATCCGGAACTTCCTCCGCAGGAAATGTACAAGAAAAGAAAAGCGTTGATCAAAGACATTATGAAGATCTGCAACATTTCTCAGCCTGCGATATGGAAGTGGCAGAAGACCGGAGAGATACCACCTGCAAGAGCCATCGAGCTTGTCAGATACTACAAATTAGATCCAAACGAATTGCTGAGGTAGGCACTATGACCGAACTTGAATTCAAACAGTTTATCTTCTCTGAGGCATGCGACATTTCGTCCACAGCTCTGCTGTTGCTTGTCTATATCAAGATGCAGTCCAGAGAACGATACGTGTTCTATAACTCAGACATAATGACGTCACTTAAGATCAAGGATGTACGGACACTTCGTGCAGCAAAAGATGAACTAATCAAGAAAGGTCATATAAGACAAATTTCGAGCGGAAGAGGGTACAAGTTTGTAATACCTAAACTTGATGAACCTAATACAAAAAATGTACTAGGTACAAACAGCGAACCTAGTACAAAAAATGTATCAGATACAAAAAATGCACCTAGTACAAAAAATGTACCTAGTACATTAAATGCACCTAGTACAAAAAATGTACCTAGTACATTAAATGCACCTAGTACAAAAAATGTACCTAGTACATTAAATGCACCTAGTACATTTTTTGCTGATGACCCAGTGCATTTTTTGCAGAAACCTAGTGCATTTTTTGCAGAAAACAGGGACAAAAAATGCACCACTAAGATTAATAATAAGGAAACAATTAAGGAAACAATTAAGGGGACCGACTCCGAAAAACCTGCAGAGCAGATCGGAGAGTCACAACAGGAAACAACCTCCTCTTCTCTCTCTCTAGATAATTTTAAAAATGAAAATGAGAAAACCGAGGAACACGTCAAGACAGAACCGAAGTGCAAGACCGAGAAATACAAAGAGTACCAGGACATATCAGAATTTGACGAAGAGACGCAAAAAGCACTCGCATTCTTAAGAGGGAGATTCTCATGACAGACACAATCAACTTGAGACTTCCGTACCCTCCGTCAATCAATCACTACTACGTGAGAACCAATAAAGGCATGGCAATCAAACCGGAGGGAATGTGGTACAGACAGCAGGTGGGGTTCTTGGTCGCAATAGCTAGACTTCCGAGAAAGTTCATGGGCAACGAAAAACTGCAGGTAACCATTAACGCTTTCACACCGGACAGGAAAATCAGAGACGTGGACAACATACTGAAGTGTTTGTTTGATGCATTGACTCAGGCTCACGTGTGGGGAGATGACAAACAGGTATATGACCTGCACATAACCAAGGACTATGACACACAGAAGAAAGGCTATGTCGAAGTGACGGTGTCAGAAATCAAGGAGGAAAAATGAGCTTTGAAGAATTCTTAATGCTGTTAACAGAATGGGGCAAGTGGTCAAGAGGTGGTATTCAGAAGTACAGATGCTTTCTCAACAGAGAGTACCACGGCAAACCTCTCATCAACGATGATGTCGCCCAGGAGCTAGACAGCATTCTCTGCACAGCGAGAAAGAGACTTAAGCCGGATAACACAGAGAGCTTTGAGCTCTACTACAAGAACGGATGGTCGCTGTCAGCTATAGCAGCATACCGACACATGGACAGACGAGTCATAGACTCGGAAGTTCAGGGAATGGAGAAAGTCATGTATATGGGGTATTTGAAATGACGTTAAGAATGGCACAGACAGGTCATGGAAGAAATGACGATGCAACAGCTTGTGGAACAAGAACCGGAATTATTTGAGGTGTGATATGGGGAAAAAGAAAGAGCTGACTATTGATGGAGTGTGGTATGAGTCAATCTCAGATGCCTGCCGGGCACTGCATCTGTCTACAGGCAGTGTCACTAGCCTAGCACGGAAGTATGACATATCTGTATCTGAGGCCATAGACATGTGCAGACACAGAGCCAAGGATCATGAGGGCAGATATTTCAAATCCATGGCCGCTATGTGCAGATATCATGGTGTCAATAAGTCAACATTCTACAGCCGGATGGCTGAGGGACTGCCACTAGAGATGTGTTTGAGTCAGACAAAGTTCAGTGGTGGCAGATATCCTCTGATGGAATTCATGAGAAAGAGTAAGTGAGGAGTGAGTGATGTTCAAGATGATGCTTAATGCCGCTGACAGAGTGGTGGACAAGCTAAAGCTGAGCCTGAGTGAAAAAGACAGGCAGATACATCACCTGCAGGAGGAGGTGAAACATCTCAAGCAGGTGATTGTGGATGCACGGATGACAGAGTCAAGACTTGTGGCCACTATGGAAGAGGGCAATCAAAAGTGGAATTCTATATGTACTAGATGGAGACAGAGAGCTGAGGATGCTGAGTTCAGAGTGCAGCAGTTGGAGAATTGTGCAAGCAAGCACCTATATGACAGTGTCCGTGAAAAATTGCTCACAGTGAGCTCCAAGCTGAGTGATGCAGAGAGCAAGCTGAGGGATGTTACTCATGAGAGAGATGAGATGCAGAAGTTCATTGATACGTTACCGGACGGATTCCGAGGTGCATGGAGTCTGTATCTTATGACCAAGGAGGGCAGTGATGAAAATCAGAGCAAGTGAGAAATATATACAAGGCATTGATAGGCTTGTTAATAACGCTCAGAAAATTGCAGAGGATGTAGTGCGTTTACATAGTGGCAAGATTGAGCCGGGGTATGTCAAGTTGTTAGTTGATGAATGGAGAGCATTAGAAAATTACAGATACATTCTTAAGAGAGCAGACACTGATGATGAGGTCATTCTGCTTGCTGATGGTGAGGGCAATAGTGGAGCTTTTGTGACTGATGAAGAGGATAAAGAGAATGATAAGAGCGAGTAAAAACTTCCGCAACAGGCTTGGAAGATTGCTATTTCACACCGGACGGATCTGTAGTCAGAGCAACCTCAGTGAGAATTCAAGATTGTATTATTCTCACGTTTGGGAATGTCTGGAACAGTTGAGAAACATAATCGATTTAGGAATTGAAAGAGAATATCTTCAGACAAAAGAGGAATTCAGAGCAATACTAGAAAGAGATGATGACAAAGATCTCGTGGAGAATTCAGAAACGGTTGCATCGTTCTTAATTGAACTCAAAGATGAGTACGCAGGATATCAGGTATCGATATGTGATATGGACGGAAATGAGCAGATGCGTTTCATTCTCTTGCAGGAAACCGACTTTGACTATCTGTCATCAATTGGATACAAGGAAGTTCTCAATAGCAAAATTTTTGCTTGGAAAATCTATGACGAAGATGACGGAGAGGAAGAAATTTATATCGAAATAGAGGAGTAGGACAAAAGATGAAAGTGAGAGATTATCTGATGCTGGTCAAGTGGCTTGATAAGCGTGGGGATGACAGGCTGAGTGAGTTCTGTATTGTTGTTGACTTCGGAGCTTTTGAGCCTAGTGCAATGATGCTTGGAGGCAAATGGGACAAGAGTGCAAGTGATGTGAGCCTGTGTGACTCTGCCTATGATTATGTGCTTGACATGTATGTGGTCAGAGACATGTGGGACAGCTCCATCACTACTCTTGAGCCGTTCAGCAGCGTCAGACTGTGGGTGTCTCCTGACAAGAGGAAAGCCGTATCAGATGAGATGCTCAGGATACCTAATGAGCTTTTACATGATTTACAGAGAGGGTGGTAGACCATGAAACTGACTGAGATAAGAGATGCAGTGACTAAGGATCTGTCTGACTATGTAGGTGAGTATGTATTCTATCTGTATCAGTATGGTTCACTGAGATTTAATATTAAGGGCTATAAGCAGTACAAGGGTACTTGTGATGATAAATTCTATGATGAATTAGACAGGAGCTTAGGCACTATGGCTCTTAATCATCTCAAGTATGGTGCTTGTATTGATGGCTTTGGGTTCAGAATTGAGGGCACTATCACTTATGAGATAAGACATGACTATACTCCTGCTAAGGATGGTGATGATGCTTATCCTGAGCTTGTTTAGTGGTTTATGTATTTTTAGTTTTATGGAGGTCTTATGACATTAGAGAAATTTTTGAGACGGCACTATGATGACTATGTGTACATCAGAAAATCTGATGGTGTTGCAGTTATGGACACCATGGTCAAATTTGTGCCTTTATGGATTCTTGAAACCTATGGACAGTGTGAGATTGATGTGATTGAAAGGCCGGCAGGGGAGTCTCCAAAGTTCATGGTGTATGACCTGATGTGCTTTAAGAGATGCGAGGAGCAGGATGAATAGAACCAAACTACGCTCAATGTCTCCAGAACAGCGAGATGAACTTCGCATGAAGTATATCCGAATTCTGAGTCACTTGTACTCAGAACTCCTGAGCTATGCAGGAGATGACGCAACACGTGAAAGTGATGCTGCAGTAAGAAAACTGCAGAGGATGAGTAAAAAGTACCGCAGACTTTGCCAGGAGATGAAACCAATTGAATTGTCGAACGCAGGAAGTTACTGCGATATGACCAAGGGGGAAATCGAGTACAAGTTCGGTATCGTCTCTCCGGAATCTGAGTATTTACTCGGCAGAGATGAATGGCTTGAAAACCTAGGAATGTCCCACAGCAACATGGTGTGGACGGCAGATAGGTGGTGACGAGTGATAACGATTGAGAAAAAACAAGATCTTTGGATTCTCGGTGACGTTAACGGACTTAAGTTCGAGATGAAAGTCTATGCACCGAGTAGCTTTGGTATCAAGAACGGTTCGATAGTTAAACTTTTTTTGTACAAGAAAAACGTTAGGACAGGTCGATATTCTTGTGTAGTTCAGTACGACAGAGGTTGGTACACGTGGAGAGGTAGACCAAAAGAACCAAGAACTGTTAAAGCGGTAAAAGAATTGCTCAATTTTACAAAACGCATATATGAAAAGCAGGAGGAAAAGGAATGACTGAGTATTATGCAAACTGGCCTTTTGATCAGCAGGCCACTTCCGATGAGGCCAAGAAAAAGCTGATAGACCACATCAAGAAGACTAATAGGGAACTAGGTTTCTATGAATGGCATGCAGATATGATCTCAGAGAACATGTCAGAACCAAGAGCTGATGACCATAAGAGGAGAAGTACAGCTCCTACAAGAAATTACCTGAATGGTCTGCTGTCTGCCTATGAATTAATTTACGGCAAAAACAAGGAACTACAAGATCTTAGGGAATATCTGCTCCAAAGAAGAGTTAGAGTGCATAAATTCATGACAGCAGCAAGAAGATTGTATTGGGAACGAAATAAGGAACATAAGTAATGGAAATCATAAATATATCAGTTTCAATCTTGGCAATATGCGGTTCAGTTCTGGCCATTGCAGGAACCTTGGTGGTTCTGTTTACCTGCGGCAAGGAATTCTATGAATACGTTTCAGATTTTATGAGAGATCAGAGAGCCAGAAGACAGGCGAAGTACCGTGATGAATTTCAGTACAAGACATTGGATGAGGCAATCACCCAATGCAGGAATAAGGGATGCAATTCATTCTGCGATGTTGTAGAACGGTCTAGTTACCGACAGCTAGAGAAATGGCTGACTGAACTTAAGAGATGCAAGGAGCAGGACAAATGAATGACGTTGACATAATGGTCAGCTCTGTGATGAGCTCAAAAATACGCAAGTACAAGTATGATGATAAAGAGGATTTCAGAGCAGGAGTGGAACATATCTGTCGGTACGTTCATGGTGGCATAATTTTGTATAACCTGAGAGAGTTAAGCCAAAAACTGAGCGAGTCCTACATAAAAGCTCAGACACCATCTACAAGTCCATGGAATAAAGAATTTTCATACGGTGTGATGGTGGCATGTGAATACTGGTTGGGAATTGAGAAAAATGGAGGTGAAAATGACAAGTGTTAACAGAAAGGATATTTTAATACCTGAAAACAT
>JAEEGK010004059.1_pt1 | contig 36115 bp, 24 predicted proteins | sample 8958771 | NCBI WGS metagenome assembly JAEEGK01 (sample SAMN16246547, study PRJNA631951) | gut metagenome | biome: gut microbiome; feature: rumen; material: SC-attached | host: Bos | place: Iran: Karaj | collected 2018-10 | reverse complement strand
GATTGGGACCAATCAACAATCCCCAATCCACAAATCATTATAATATTTATTTTTTAAAACAAATTAATTTTTTAAATTTTAAAAAATTAACATTAAATTTAAAACCTTATTCAAATAAAAATTCAATAAAATAAAAAAATAATTTAAAAAACTAAAACCACAGAAAAATAATAAATTAAAAAATAAAAATGAGAAAACTCGACTTTGGTCATCGTTGTAATTGTAATGGAAAAGAATTACGTCAAACTCACTATACATTAGGAAAAGATGGTAAGAATAAAAATTAATATAACAAAAAAAAATAAACAAAAAAAATTTTAGAATGGGATCCAAATTCACAATATCGTCGTGACTATCCTCCAAAATGGTCTCCAGGTGGTCCAGCAGGAGACAGTATAGCATTACGTCAATCTCATTTTCAATTAGGAAATGATCAAATGCCATATCAAACAACATCAATGGAGCAAAATGAAGGAATTGAAAATGCAGGTCCTTGTAAAAGTTCTCTAGATGAAGAAGTTAAAAACGATCTTAGAAAATCACATTTTGTAGTAGGTAAATTTGATCCTGATTACAATACAAAATATAGAAGTGAATATTATGATAAGAGTGCAATGATTCCAAGAGATAATTTAGATACTAAAATGATTGAAAGGAGATTAAGATCTCAAAATTATAATTTAGGAAATGAAAAAACTGATTATTTAACTGAAATGGCAGCAAAATATACTAAACCAGTTATAAATCCTAATGATAGATTAAAACATGCTATTTCAACAAGTGCTTTACAAGCTAGTCATTATGTTTTTGGAACTCAAGATGCTAATTGGAATACTACACATCGTGTATCATATACACCAAAAAAAGCTGATTATGAATTACAACATAAAAACTTAATTGGTACTAATTTTTCACTTGGTGATGCTGAACCAACATTAAAATCTGTTAATCAAGAAGTTTATGTTCGTCATCCTTTAGTTTCAAATCCACTTAATAAGGAATTAATAGATGATTTACGTTCACATCATTTTGATTTTGGTAAAGATTATATTCCAATGAATACAGTTAATAATATTGCATATCAAGATCCAGGAAGAGTAAAAAGTGCAGCACCTAAATTAGATTCACAATTACTTAGACAAAGTCATTGGTCATTAGGTGATAAAACACAAGAACCACCTGATTTATATTTATCAACATATGCTAAAGCAATGACACCAAAAAAAGCAGATTTAGGACCAAAACGTGATGTAAATACATTCAAATCAGCATTTTCAATTACTGGTCCAGGACCAATGAATTATTTAACTGATTATAGAGCTAATTATATTCCTAAAGAAGTTACTAAAGATAATTTAAATGATATGATTAAACAAATCAGAAACAGTCATTTTGATTTAGGGGAAATGCCAAATGATTATGGTACTACAATGAGTAATTCATATCAATATGATCCTATTAGTGCTAAAAATGCAATGACTCCACTTGATAGGGAATTAATTAATGATTTAAGAGCTACTCATTATAAATTGGGAGATGAACCTCTTGTTGGACAAACTACTCATAGAAGAGATTATGTTCCTTATAATGTACAAAATTTACTCGTTCAAAAAGATCCTCATTTAGGTGATACTCATTGGGGATTAGGTGATATTAATAATAATCGATTTGATGGAAAAACTATTTATATGACTGATTATGTTCCTAAACCTATTCCAATTGATACTGAAAATGATTGTTGGTGTTAAAATTTGTTTTTTTTTTTTTCTTATTCTATTAATAATTGAATATTTAGTTTTTAGAAATATTTTTTTTTTTTGATATAAAAATTTTAATTAATGTTTTTTTTATATTTTTTTTAAAATTAAAATTATTTAATGGAAGAAAAAAAAATAAGAATTAAAGATTTGTGTCCAGAAGAAAAAAGAAAAATTGGAGAATTATTAAAAAAACTATCAAATGAAACAGATGAAAAAGAAAAATTAAAGCAAATGTTATCAGAAGATAAAAAAATATATGAAGAAAGAATTCGTACATTAGAAACATCAATTCAACAACAATCAATGATATCAAATTTTAATGAATTTAAAGCAGAATCATTTTCACAAAGTTTTATTGCAGATAAAAATAAAGCAACATTAAATGATATAAAAACTTTAAGAAAAAAATTTGATTCTGCTTTTGAAACTTTAAAAAAAGTTTCATTGAAAAATGATGGTAATAATACTTTAATTAATAATGAATCATTAATTGAAGAAGTTCCAATTAGTAAAATTCCAAATCCAATTAAACAAGATGATTTTATGAATAATTTACCATCTATTCCTAATGATGAAATTAATGAAAAAAGTTTTATTTCTAATACTGATAATGATTTAATTAATAATTTAGGAAATATGAATAGTTCAATTAGAAAAAATAATAATAATAATATGAGTATCAAAAGTTTTTCTACTAGTACAAATACTATGGGAAGTATTAGAGGAAATAAATTTGGGAATAATAATAATCATGGTAATTTTGGAAGTAAATATAAAGAAATGTTGAATAGAATTAGAGAAAAAAGTCAGGAAAAAGCAAAAGAAATTAATGAAGGAAGGAATTTAAAATTTAATTCAAAAAAAATTAATAATAATTTAAATAATCAGAACTTAATAAATAATACAAATAATTTTATTAATGATTATTCTAATAATTATAATAATCAAAATAATTATAGTTTTACAAATCAAAATTTAAATATTTTTAAAAAATCAAACTATAATAATTGTCCAAATCAAAATTATATGAATAATAATAATATTGCAATGACAATTGCAAATGATATTCAATTAGAATTTAATCAAGATAATCAACATATGAATAATATGTCATATCAGAATAATAATAATAATAATAATATATATTTTTCAATGAATACAAGTCCAGTAAAAAATAATGAATTAAGTTATATTCCTCAAAATACTGGTGTAATAAATTTAAATACAAGTAATATGTCATTTAATAATAATAATAATTTCAATAACTCAATAAATGATAATGAATATGTAAATGTTATAAATTTATTAAATACAAATAAAGAAACAATTTCATCAAATTTAAATAATTCATCTATAGATAATAAGTATAATGATTTTTTATCTACTTTTGAAAATAAAGAAACTAAAAACTCTTGGGAAGAAAAATGTAATTTAAATGTTTTAAATTATATAATGAAATTAGAAGAAAAAGAAAAAAAAGAAAAAAATGAGAATAAAGAAAAATTAAATGAAGATAAAATTATAGATAAATCAAAAGAAATTTCTTCACAAATGCAAGAATTAGAACAACAAATTGAAAACTTAACTTTAGAACAACAAAAATATGATGATCCAACAAAAATAACACCAGAACAATTACATAATTTATATAAAAAAGATAAAACAAAACTTTTTGAAGACTTTCAAAAAATAAATAGTAAATATATATAATACAATTAATCTAATAATATTTAAAATTATAAATTAACTAAATTTTTTAAATAAAAAAAAAAATATATTTTTAATAAATAAATAAAAAAATTTTTATTAACCATTAAAAAAAAATATTTTTTTTTAAAATTTTAATTAAACAAATCCATTTTTTGCATATCTTTAAAACTAGGTCTTTTATTTTTATCAACTAATCTACATTTATCAATTAACTCAACAATACCTTTTGGAACATTTCTAGCACATAATAATTTTTCACCATTTAAAACTTTATTTTTAATTTCATTACCTTCACAATTATAATAAGGAATTTTTTGAGAATATAATTCCCAAATAACAGTACCAAAAGCAAAAACATCAATTTTTTCATCATAAAACTTCCTTTCATATAACTCAGGTGCCATATAAGCAGGAGTTCCTGCATATTGTCCGCTTCCAGCATTTAATTCACTTTTTAATTTTGTTAAACCAAAATCACATAATTTAATATTTAAATTATCATCTAATAATATATTTTGTGTTTTCAAATCTCTATGTACAAAATTACATTCATGAATATATGACATTGTATTAATTAATTGAGTTGTTATTTTATTTTTAAATGTTATTGGAATGTTATTATTTTGATTTTTGTGTATGTAATCAAATAATGATCCTTTATTTGCTAATTCTGTTACTATTGCTAATTTTTGACTTTTTGGACATATTCCATATAATGCTATTATGTTTGGATGTCTTAATATAAATAATTTTTCTATTTCGTTGTTAAATTCATCTAATAAATTTTCATTTATATTTGGGTCAAATATTACTTTTATTGCTACATTATGATTATACCATTTTGTTTCAAATATTTCACTAAATCCTCCTTGTCCTATTTTTTTCCCTAGTTTTAATTCGTTGAAATTTATTTCGTGGATATATTGAGTTATTGAGTTTTTATTATAGGATTTATTTTCTTTTAAACTTTTTATTTTTTGGATTTCGTTTTCTAAACGATTTACTTTCATTTTTTCATGATTTAATTTATCTTCTAAGTCTTTTCGAGATGATGATGTTGTGTCTGATAAAAATGCATTTTGAGAATTATCTTTTGGGTATATTGTTCTTTTTTCTATTTCTTCATCATTTTCTAACCAATCCATTTTATATTTAATGTTTAATTTTTTTCAAATTATATTTATATTATTTATTTTATTTTAAAAAGTTGAAAATTTTTTTTGTTTTTTTGTTTTTTAGTTTAAGGTTAATTGAATGGATTTATTATTTGATAGAAAGGCAATTTTATGGATTTATATTTTATTATTTATTTGACTTAGAATTAAATATTTTTTGAAATTTTAAAATATTTTTATAAAGGTATATTTAAAATAAAAATTAAAATTAAAAAATCAAATTGAAAAATAATATTTTATTTCTTATTTTATATAATATCTTCTTTATTTATAAATATCATAATACCATTTTATATAAATTTATGTAAATAATTTTAAATCCTAATATAAATATATTTTTATAATATTCAAAAAAAATCAAAATCACATCTATAATTATATATTATTTACCAAATGAAAAATCTCATTATTGATTTAAATTTACTTTAAGGTATAATAAATGTCAAAAACAAATAATAATAAAAAGAAAAAAAATCAAAAAGAAATAATATCAAAATTTGATTTTATAAATGACTCATTTTCTATTCCACAAGAAAAATATGTATATAATGAAAATAACAATTCATTAAATCAAAAAGGTACTAATACAAATCACTCATATATTCAATCATCTTTAACACCATCACCAACTTTTTCAACATCAACTTCAAATAATAATATTTTATCAAAATCATTTTCTCCTCCTTCAGAATTAAAAAAAGAAAAAAGAAGAAGAAGTTGTTTTGATCAATCAAAAAATAAAAAAGATGAAAAAAAGAAAAATAAAAAACGAGTCACATTTCAAAAAAATTTTATTGAATATATTAATGTAGAATCTTATAAAGAATATAATAATAATGAAATAGTCCCAGAAAAAAGAAAAGAAAAAAGTTGTTGTAAATGTGAAATTTTTTAATATTTTTAATATTTCATAATTTTATTTATAGTTATTTATTTTATAATTATTCTATAAATACCAATAAATTTTTTTTCTTTTATTATGAAATTGTTTTACTATCTTCAATTGCTTTAATTAAATCTTTATCAAGATGTAAAATCTTTTTATCTAATTTTTTAATATTATAAATCATTTTTTTAGTAAATTCATTTGAATTTCTACTTAATATAATTCTTTTTATTCTATCAAAATTATAATTTGCAATTTTGTTTTTAGTTTTTGTAACAACTTTTAAAAAATCTTTAATTTCACCATTTGAATTTGCCATAAAACTATCTTTAGTTATAGGATCATTAAATGTAGTACTTAAAGTTCTATTTCTAGAATGTAATTTTGCATTTCCTATTTCAGGTAAATCAATTTGAGTATTTGTTTTATTATTTCCTCTTGAATTATTTTTAATTGTTCCATTAACAAAATTTAAATATGAACTTGCATTTTTTTGTGCTCTTGCTACTATTGTTTTTTTCTTTTTATCAACATTTGATTTATTTCTTATTGATTGGGATATTGAAACATTATTATTATTTACTTTTGTTTTTTCACTATTACTATTATTTTTTCTAAAAGTCATTTTAGTAAATTTCATATTTTTTGCTGCCATTGGAAAAGGATAATTTTCTTTATTTAATTTCATATTATTTTTTATTCTTTCTTCTTCTTCATTTTGAATTAAAGTTTTAATATTTTCATTATATTTTGTTAATTGTTGTTCTAATTTAATAAAATTTAAACCTAAATTTCCATGTGTAATATTCATATTCCTTTTTGTTATTTGAGATAATTGAGATTGAGGTAATGAATCAGAAGATAAATCTCTTTTTTTTATTGTTCTTTCTGAATATTCACTTATTAAATCACTTTGTTCTAAATTCTTTTTTTTCTTTTGAATCATTATTTTTTCTTCTTCTTTTTTTACACAATTTTTTACTTTTTTTAAATAATGAATTTCTTTTTTTTCTTTTTTTGAAAATTTATTTATTTTAAAATATTGATTTAATTTGTTATTTTCTTCAATTAATATTGATGGTTTAAATATATTTTTTTCCATATTTTCTAAACTAGATATTTTATATCCTTTTTCATTATATTCATTTATTAAATCTAAAAAAGGACTCATTAATTTTTTATCTTTTATTTGTTTTTGTTCTATTTCTTTTGACTTTTTAATCTCAGCATAACCTTTTAAAAATTCCGTTGAACCTCCTCTTAATTTATTATATTTATCGTTTGATTCATCAAGAAAATCATTATAATTTGAGAATATTTGTTTAATATTATCTTCTATTACATTTATATTAACATCACTTAAAACATTTGAATATTTTGAATTTGAATGAATATATCTATGTGCTTTTCTTTTATATTTTTCAAAATTTTCTTTTTTCATTTTTTTCATTATTTTATCCATATATTTAAGTAAAAAAATATTTTTAATTATACATATATTATGATATTATTATAAAAAACTTTTTTATTTTTAATTCTTATTTATTTAAATCAGGCAATTTTGAATTAGAAGAAAATAAATATGAACTTGTATACTTATTTTTTGGAGTACCTTTTTTATTTAATTTATCATAATCATATTTATTCCAATAATGGATAACAACATCATTAAATAAATCTCTATATCTTTCTCTTCTATCAATTTTTTTATTATATTTATCTAATCTACTTTTAAAACCTTCCATTTGTCTTTTCATAGTATCCATTTGTTTATTTATTAAAATTTTTTCTTCATTTTTTGCATTTTCAATTTTATTTTCAATTAAATTATTTTGTAATTTCATTTTTTCTTCTTTATCAACTAAAATTTGAGCTAATTTATTCATTCTATTAATTTGAACAGCATCTGAATTAATAACTTTATTAATATAAAAAGGAGTTAATTGTTTATCATTATTTAAATATTTAATTAAACCAAGTTTAGTAGAATTTATTTTTGGACAAGATAACAATTCATCTAATTTTTCAATATCAGTTTTTTCTTGATAAGTACTTCTAAAATTATTTTCATTAACTTTACTCAATTTATCTTTCATTTTTTGGTCTCTAATAATTTTAATTTTCATATCAGTAACAGTTTTATTAGGAATAATATCATTAAAAGTATAAAGTCTAACATTATTTCCAAGAGAATCACTAGTCATATTACTTTCTTCATTTACTTTTAATAAAAAATTAGGAATTTTATTATTTACAGAAATAATATTTGAAGATGGTTCTGTAATATCATCATATTTTTGAGTCATTACTTTTGAAACTGTAACTTTATTATGTGGTGATAATTTGTGAAATTTTGCATTTTTTATATCTGTTGATGTTGGAATTTGTAAATCAGGATCATATGATATCATTCTTTTTCTTATTGACATTGGACTTAAATCATTAAATGAAGTAAATGTTTGATATGGATTATTTGTTCTATTCATTTTATTCATTCTATTTCTTGTGTTTGTTTTATTTCTTTGAGAAAAATGACTTTGTGTTAATGTAGATCTTTGTAAAAAGTGAGTTTGAGTATAATTCTTAGGATTTGTTCTTCTTGTTGAAAATTGATTTATATCTGATGTATTTTCTAAGTCTTCTACTACTTCTTTTCCTTCTCTTGTAATTAAAATTCTCATTTTATTTTATTGTTATTAAAAAAAAATTTAATTTATAAAAAAAAATAATTTTATTTTTATTTTCTTTTTTTAAACTTAAACTAAAACAAATTTCCATTTTGAATATATTCAAATAAAAATAAATAATAAAAAATATAACTTATAATAATAATGAGTGACCCAAAAGCAAAAATAGAAATAAAAGTAGATAATAAAGAAAATGAAAATAAAGATAATAAAGACAATAAAGAAGTAGAAAAAAAGGAAAATCCCCCAGCAGAAAATAAAGAAGTAAAAAAAGAAGAAGAAAGAAAACCAAGTGGAAAAAAGCCATTAAATCCAATAAAACAAAAAGGAAAAGCTCCACAAGGAGAAAGAGAAAATTTAAAAAATAGTACAATAAAAGGTACAATAAAAGGTAAAAGAGCATCAATAAAAAAAAATGAGCCTCCAGAAAAAGAATTATTTACAAAATTTGGTCCGAAAATAATAAATTACAAAGGAGAAGAACAAGATTTAGATATAAATACATTTTTAAAATATAATGTAATAGGAATATTCTTTAATGGAAGTTGGGCACCTCCATCAAGAGATTTTGCAGTTAAAGTAGAAGAATTATATAAAGAAGTAAATAAAGAAGAAAAAGTTTTTGAAATTATTCAAATTTCAAGTGAAAAAACTTTAAAAAGTTTTAATGAGAATATGAATGAAAATAGACCTTGGTTATATGTTCCTTTTAATGAACCTTATATGAAGAAATTAGTTGAAGATTATAAAGTTGAATTTTTACCTACTTTTATTATTGTTAATAGAGATATGTTTGTTTTAAGTGATAATGGAAGAAAAGATATGATTGAAAATGAAGGGGTTAAAGCTTATGAAAAATGGTATAAATCTTATAGAACTAGGAAAGAAGCTTTACAGAAAGAAAAAGAAGAAAAGGAAGAACAATTAAATTCACAGGAAGAAGAACATGAAGAAGAAAATGAAATGCAAATTGAATAAATTTTTTATTTTATTTTATGTATTTTTTTTTAAAATTGTGTTTTTATTTTAAAAAAAAATTTTTTTATTTTTATTTAAAATTCCATTTATAAATTAATAATAAACTAATTACATATTTTGAAAACTTAAAATAATATATTAATTAAGTATAGATAGATAAATTCGAATTACTGTTACTATTACTACTACTACTACTAACTTCATCCATTTCTTCTTTAATTTTATTAACATAAATAGCACTTTTATTATTTTCTTTTTCATTTAATTGTTCAGTAAATTTTCCTTTTTTTCTTCGATTAAGTATATTTTGAGATATAACATTTTTCATTTTTGAAATTTTTTTATTTCTAAATGGAGTAACATTTAAATGAAATAAAGTTCCAGAACTATTAAATTGATAATTTTCATTATTATTACTAATTAATTCAACATTTTTTGTAGTCATTGATTTTTGTAATAAATCACTTAATTTATCATTAACTTCATTATCAGATAAATTACTTTTACTTAAATTTATTGTGATATCTTCTGGATTTATTTCAGGATTTATTTTCATATTTGAAAATAATATTTGTAGAGAATATTTTTTAGATAATTGAAATAAATTTATATTTTTTGTTGATGTTAAAAAATTCCATTGATAAGTTGATATCATTTCATTTATTTTAATTGTACTATCATCATCAGTGTAATATTTTTCTTCTTTAATCTTTATTGGATTAATATCTAAATCAGAATCTTCACTTTCTTTAATATAATTAAACATATCTTCTTTTTTTTTATTTTCTAAATTATGAGTTTGTAAAAATTCTTGATATAAATAATTTGATATTTTTCTAAATACATCTTCACCATAAATATTATTATTATTTTTTTTAGTTTCATCTTGAATACAATTATTAATATCTCTAATTAATTCACTAGAAAAATATTTCAAATCAGATTTTGGATAAAAAAAGAAACCAAAATTAGGATTTGTACTAAAAAAAAATTCAATAAAAAACATTTCAATTTCTTTTAATAATTTAGGTTCATTAAATTTATATTCAATATGATTAATATCTTTATGAATTTCACTACCATAAATAATATCAAATTCTTTATATATTTTTTCAGTTTCATTTCTACTTAATTTTGATTGTGAATATATATGAACCATTGCAATTCCTTTAAAAATAGGTAAAAATTTAATTACAAAAGTTAATCTTGGAAATGTTGAAGTATATTCTACTTTTACAAAATAATCTTGATATTCTATTGAATCTATTCTATTTGAATATTTTTTTTCATATAATTTTTTTAAATTATTCGCATGAAATATTATTTCATTTAATAATATATTATAATTAATTATTTTCTCCTTTATTTCATTATTTATTACACTATTTAAATCAAATAAAACTTTTGATGAACTAATTTCTATTATATATAAATTCTCGTATTTTATATTTGAAAAGAATAGAACTTTATTTTTAAAAAGAGAATATGTAATATTTATAAAATGAGCCTTTAAAGGTAAAAATAAATAGCTTTCATATATTTTATTTTTTAACGTTTCATTAATATAACTTTTTTCTCCAATATAATTTAAAAAAGAAATTGCAATATGTAATAGAAATAATTTTATTATTGAACTTTTTGTTTCACTTGAAAATATTCCAACAATTATATAATTACTTTTTAAAATATTTTGAAAACATATTTTTTTATTATTTATATTAATTTGTGAAAATGACATATTTTCATTTTGATTGGAGAAAGTATCATTTATCTTAGAAATTTTTAATGTTAAATTTGATAAAAAATTTATTTGATTATTATTTTTTCTTGGATTTGATGAATTTAATTGGTTATAAATTATTAATTCTCCTTTTTTTGTAAAAATAAAAAGGTCTTTAATTGAAAACTCAAATGATTTATTTATAATTTTTTGGTTTATTTGTGAGAAACTTTTATCATTAAAACCTAATTTTCTATTATCCACAAGATTTTAAAAATTAATTTACCCTACTTTATTAATATGTTTGAATTCTTTTAATTTTTTAATAAAATCATTAAACAACAAAGGAATATTTAACATTTTTTATTTATATAATAATCATCACAAATAATAAAAAAATAATAATAATTTTTGTTTTTTTTATAATATTAAAATAAATAATATTACAAAATATTTAATTTTCATTTTCAATTACGGGTGAAACTTTATCAAAATTTTCATAATCTCCTTGATTATTATTCAAATCAGAATTACTATCAGAATATAAACAAAAATGTTGAGTCATAAAAATAATATCAAAAAAAATAGCAACAAAAGAAATAGCAAATTTAGCAATATTTAAAGTTCCACTTTCTCCATCTCTAATTAAAGAAAAATTGTTATAATCAATAATATTTTGTATAAAAGATAACATTCCTCCAGTAAAATCTAATAAAATATTATGAATATTCCATCCAATAGTACTTTTTCTTTTATAATTAGAATAAACTTGAGGAATATATTTAATAAGACTAATAATAACTTTACACCATCCTAAATAAATTAACGAATTAAAAACATACTTTGCCCCTTCTTCAACATGAGGATCATAATAATTTAAAATACTTTCTAATAAAATTAATAAAAAAGCTCCCCATATCATAACAGATAAAATAGTAATTGTAAAATGATTAACTTTTTGTTCTTTATCTTCACTATCTCTATAATAAAAATATTGACAAATTGTTATTATTGTTAATAAAAGAGCATGTCCTGCAAAACCAATATCTTCAGGTTGCACTTTTCCTGTTCCTAAATTTTCATCTATATATCCTCTTATTGTATATGTTAAATATGAACTAAATCCCACAAAATTATATATTTCAAAATCAAAATTTAATCCTTTTACTTTTCCTCTTCTGTAATTTTCTATTACTTGACCATAAAAACTTACACTCCATGCTAAAAAATATGACCAACCTAAAACTTTACTAATATAATATAAGGCGTTTTTTTTTTCTTCTTCTGATAAATAGGAGAATATATCCATTTTTATTTTTTTTAAATATTTGATTTTATTTTAGTTATTTTTTTTTTAAAATAATGATTATTTTTTTTTTTATTTATTATTATTATTTTTTAATAAATATACTATAAATAAATTTTTTTTTTATTTATAATTGAGAAACAAATTCATTTTTATTATCATTTTTAACTTTTTCATATTCATCTTCACATTGTTTAATAAAACTTTTACTAATAGAAAACTTAAAAGCAATTTTAAATAAAGTTTCTATATCTATATTAGAATAAATTTCATGCATAACAGTCATAACAGAAGAAATTCCTCCTTTTTTAGCATTAATAAATTCATTTTCTCTTAATTTAAGTAAAGCAAGACCAATTCTATAAATAATTTTTCTACCTTCTAATAAAAATACATCAAAAAATCTAACTAAATATTTGAAATTTAGTTCTCTACAAAATAAAGTAATAAACCATTCACTAGCATACATAGAAGGCATCATATCACAAGATTTAAAAACTTCATATATTTTAGGCAAAAGTTTTTTTAATAAAATTAAAAGAACATAAAAATGTTTTTTTAATTCAGGAAAATCAGGTAAATAAACACCTTCTAATTGATATTTTTTCATTAAAGAATGTAATAAATAAAAAGAACTTTCTTCATCCATATAAGTTAAAAACAAAGCAGAAATAAAACCCATTCCTTGAACATAACCAGTATCTTTATTAAATTTAGAATAACAAGTTAAAACATGATATAATTTTCTTTGTCCACTTCCATATTTATCTTTAAAAAAAAAATTAGATGGAAAAGTTCTATCTAAATCTTTTATAATAACATTTTCTATTGATTTATCAAGTGGTTCTTTATCATTTAATAATTCATTATATTTATTTTCTATTTTAAATTTATCTATTTCTGCAAATTTTTGCCATATAAATCCACGAAGTGAATCTGGAATTCCTTTTCTTGTTCTTTCTTTTAATTTTGAAAATTTTGATGTTAAATATATGTTGAAATGTTCTATCATATCATTCCATTTTTCTATTCTTGCATTTAATTTTAATAATTCTTTTTGATCTTTTGGTTTTTCTTCTGTTTCATTTGAAAAAAAACCATATTCATCTGTTTTTATTACTTCATCTGGAATTGATTTAAAGTTTATTTCTTCTGCTTTTTCTAATTTTTCTTTTGTTGGATTTTCTCTGTTTTTTATTGATTCTATTAATTGAGATTCTATTTCTTTTTTTTCTACTTTTTCTGATTTTTCTTCTTTGTTTATTTGCTCTTCATTTGTATTTTCCATATTTTATTATTTAATATTTTTAAATAAATATTTTTTTGATTTAATTATGTTTTTATATTTTTATAAAAATATATTTTTAAAAAATTAAACAATAATTTATATAAAAAATATATTTTTTAAAAAATCTTATTCAGAAAAATAGTCTTCATTTATTAATGCAATTTTGCTTAATATTTTATCATTAAATTTAACATAACTCATTTTATTAATAAATTCATCTTCACTTAATTTTAAATTTGAAACCTTTTGTAAAATTTGAATAATTTCTTCAAATTCCATATTATAAAATTCATTTTCATAATAACTAAGAATAACAATTCCTCCTTTATAAATAGTTTCAATTCCTTCAATTAAATAAATATCCCAAACTCTCATAGTTATATCTAAATTTAAATTCTTTGCAAAAAGTGTCATTGTCCATTCAATAAAAAAATGTTCACTTAATATTCCAATATTACAAAAATAATTATATAATTTTGGTAAATTATAATTAAATATTTCATTAAATAAATCTAATCTCTTTTTAATATTTTTTTCATTTAATCTAAAAAAACATATAATAGAAGGATTTAAAGTAATATTCATTAAACAAACAAAACTTTGAAATTTTTCCATTTGTAAAAGTAATGTTCCAGCAATATATGATAAACCTTGAATATAACCAATATCAGGTCTACTTATAACATAAGCTCTTAAAATTTCTCTTAAATCTTCACCCATTGGAGAATTATTTTTATAAATATTTAAATTACAATATGTTCTTTCAATATCTAAATCAATTAAATGAATACTTTCTTCTTTATCATTTGTATGAATTATATATTGATTATATTTTGATTCACTACTTTTTAATAAAGAATTATTTATTATATTATTATTATTATTATTAATATTTGAATTATTTTTATTTTGGTGTTTTATTAATAATTCTATTGATTTCTTTACTTCTATATCATAATAATCTTTTGTTATTGAAAATTTATTTCCTATTGAAAGTAACCAAATTTGACCTCTAATTGGATTTGGTACTCCTTTATAAAAATATTTTTTAAAGTTTTTATTTAATTTCATACTAGTCCAATTTGGTATTATTTCTTCTTTCCAAAATGATATTTGTTCTATTTCCTTATTATGTTTATCTTCTAATTTTTTCATATTTTCTTTCATTAATATTTGTTTATCTCTTAATTTATTTTTATATTTTTCTCTATTTTCATGTACTAATTTTCTATGAATTTCTTCTTCTTCTTTTGATTTTTTAGGTAAATTATCAGGTCTGAAACTTAAATTTGAATCATGATAATTATTAGTAAAAGATATTGATAATAAATTAATGTAACTTTTTAATTCTGAATATGAATTATCTGAATGATCAATATCTAATGATATTGGATTTTGTTCTTCTAATAAATCATCAAATGAAGAATTGTTTTCTGAAAATTTATTTATTTGTAATTCTTCAATTTCTGTATTTTCTATCGGAGATATAATATTTTCTTCATTATTATTTATTATTAATAAATGATTATCTGAAAATGCTATTTTTATTTTTTCAATATTTATTTCTTTTTTTATTTTATATAATTTTGATTTTTTATTATTAATTTTTCCTAAAGTTAATAGTGTATTATTATCAGTGATAAATAAAGTTGAATAAAAAGAAGTTTGGATTTTAATAATATTTTCATTATTTTTATTAAAATAATTATAAGAAACAATCTTTTCTTTATTCAATAAAATTAAATCATCATTACTATTAATAAAACATTGATTAAAAGTATTATCACCAAAAATAAATAAATTACTATCCATAGTTAAAATTACAGAATGTTTTTCACCAAGTGAAATTTGATTAATAGAAACATTACTTAAAATTTCAATAGGTTTATCAATAAAATTATTATCAGAAATGCCACATTGAAAACTAGAATTATCACCCCAAGCAAAAATATAATCATTTCCTTTTAATTCATCCCTTTTCTTTCCATAAACAATATGATAATTTCCTCCACTATATATATTTTCTATATTATAATTTAATAAATCTATAATTAATATTGGATTATCTTTTTGTGAATATACATTCCCACCATATGTTAAAAATAAGCTTTCATTTAAGTTACATGATATTTTTTTTATTTTTTTCTTTTCTAATATTCCTGATAATGGGTTTAGTTGATTAATTGTAAATTTGTTATTTAATAAATTATATTTTGAAAAAAATATTATTGATTGAGTATTTAGTAAAAAAAAAATATTTTGGGTAAAAGATATTTCTCTTGGTTTTATATTTGATTTATTTATTTCTTCTATTTTTTCATGTTCTAATTCATTTTCTTTTATTTTTAGTTGATATAAATCATTATTATTATATATCAGAAAAAAAATATCTTCATTTATAAATGTATTAAATACTGTTAAATTATTATTATTCTCATTATAATTATTAATAAATAAATTTTCAGATATTTGAAAAGTATTTTCATTTATTTTTTTCATTTTAATTTTTTTATTTTTTTAAACATTATTATCCTTTAAATATAATGGATTATCAATTTATTAATATTATTGATTCTTTTTTGGAATCTAATATTTTAAATCAACAATTTATAATTAATGATAGTTTAAAAGGATATATTTGTAAAAGAGAAGTTTCAAAAAATGATTTTGTTTATGAATTTATTTCTGATGATTTATTATATTCAATTAAATGTATTAATGATAAGTCATTCTCAAATTTAAATGTAATATTAAATCATTTTTATGAAATAGAAATATCAGATTTTATTTTTGACTTTTTAACAATTGAAAAAGATAAAAAGAATTTAGATTATAATTTAATAATAAAAATAAATGATTTTTATTTAGGAATTGATAGATTTGATAAAAAAGCAGAATATGATATTTCAAATACAAAAAATATTAATACAGAAAGTAAATTATTTGAAAAAATGAATAACGCATTTTTTAAACATATTCAAAAAATAATTACAGATTATTCTAATATATATGGTAAATATGATATTAATGCAGAAAATTTTATTTTTAATTCTTTTAATAAGAAAAAGAATATATCTATTATTCAAATGATTGCAAAAATTTTTCATATAAAAAGTGAAGGTTATTTATTAATAAGTAAAGAAGGAGTTGATTATCCATTTAAATACTTTTATAAAAATTTATTATTAAATAAAAATTACAATTATATAGATTGGGAAATTTTATTTAAAGAAAATCCTTCTTTAAAAGAAAAATATAATTTATTTAAACCTGAGGAAGTTTCTTTAAAAGATATTGATGAAAATTATATGAAACAACATAGAGAATTATTTTTACATAATAAAACAAAAAGAGATAATACAAAAAAAGAAGAAAAAGAAGAATTACCATTTAAAATAAAAAAAATAGATGAATTTTATAGTGATATAAATAAAAACATTGGTAATTCCTTGATAGAAAAATATATTTTATTTAAAAAATATATTTCCAAGAATAAATAAGTATAATTTATTTAAAAACTAAATTATTTATTTAAGAATAAAAAAAATAAAAATAAAAAAAAATAATAAAAATATTACAATTATAATAAAAGCAATATATTCTTTTAATAAATTTACAGACATAAAACCAAAAAAAATAACTTTTTAAAACCTTAATCATCTCTATTAAATTTCTTAGTAAAATTAAGTTCAGGACTTTTTCCCAATTCACAATCATCTAAAACAATATCTTCCTCTTCTTTAGGTTTTTTTTTACTTTTTTTTTTTTGTTGTCTTTTTCTTTTTAAATCCATTAATCCAGAGTCAGCAGGAGAAGACATATCAGTTAATCCACTCATTACTTTTAATGTTTCTACTAATTTTCTTAAATCATGATCTTTTTGATATTCTTCTAAATCAACTCTTAAATCTGGTTCTTTTGTTATTATACATTCTTTCATTGTTTTTCTTTCTTCATCTGATATTAATCCTTCTTTTTTACATTGAGTAATTAATGATAATATTTCACTGTAACTATATTTATAATCCATTTTTCTATTTTTTATTTTTTATTTTTTTTGAATTTTTTATTAGATATAATTCCTTTTTTGAGGAATTTTTATTTTTTTAAAATATTACTTAATTTTATGAATGTTTTACGTTTTTATTTAAATTAAATTTGTTTTTTTTAAATTTAAATACTCCTTTTTAATTGTATAAAATTATGAAGAAAAAAATAAAATTTAAAATCAGCAAATGAAATCTAATAACCAAATAATTTATAATATAAATACAAAAAACAAAAGAAAATAAATGAACAAAAACAAATAATATAAATATTAAAAATTAAATTTTTATTAAAATTAAAAAAAATCTAAATATATAAAAATTGAGGAATATTATATAAATAAAAAATCAAATAAAATAAATGATTCTCACCGACATAAGAGAAGCCCCTTTGATAAGAGCATATTTAATGATAACACAGGAAAAAAGTAAAAAAGGCTTCAAAACAATACAATCTGAAATAAATAAAATGACAAAAACATTTGGAAATGATTTTGATAAAGAATTACATAAAATGTTAATTAATGAAATTGATTTTAGTAACATTAAATCATTTCAAAATCCAAAAAATGCAAAAAATCAATTTTTCATTCAAGAATTTCCTCAATTAATAGAAAGAAATGATTTCATAAATTTTTTCAGTGAAATATACATGTGTTCAAATAATAATAATTTACCTTCAGATATATTTAACACATTAAATAAATTAAATAAATTATCAATTGAAAATCAAATTAAAATTTTAATATCTTTAGTAATGAGTAATAAAAATGAAAATGATTCAATTCCTTTACTAATAGATAAATGTAAAGAATTTAAAAATGAAGGTAAAATAAATTTAAATGAATCAATTAAGCAAACTTTATTAATTATTCTTGGAACAATTGATGATGAAAAATATAAAGATGATATTGAAAGTATAATTAATTATTTAGAAGACGATTCAAATGATATTAATTTAAAAGTTGATGATATTAAACAAGTAAGTGATATTGAAAAATTATTAGATACTGGGAATGAAGAACCTATTGAAATTGAAAAAATATTTTATGAAATTGGACCTTTTTTTATTAATAATATGATTAATGCTTCTGATTGTACATTACTTAATTTTTCTCTTAATGAAAAAAGATTGGCTATTTTTATTTTATTTTTAACTAATCATCAAACTTGGATTGAAGATAAAGAAAATAAGCAATTAAATAAAATATTTTTAAGAACTTTAAATAATGAAGGTATAAAGAAAATAAATGATAATGAAGATAAAAGAAATCAAAATAATCAAAGTGTAAGTTGGAATATTGATAATTTATATAAAATGTTTAAAAAATCAATTGATAATATGGATAATAATCAAATTATAAATGGATTTGATGACCCTAAATTTAATATTAAAGACAAAAAAAATTTTGATTTTTTTATTTCAATACTTCAAAAATTAAAAATATTAACAAATCCATCTCAATTTTTTAATTTTATATTTACAAAATGGAATAATGAATTAAATCAAATAGAATTTTTAAATTTTTTAATCAACAATCCTTTACAAGGTGAAAATTCAATATATTCATTAAAAAATTACCAAGGAAATAAAGTAAGAAAAGACGTAGAATTAAGTAATAAATTATCATTATCAAAAAGTGGTTTTTTAATAGAAAATTGGAGTAACATAGATTTAATAGAATTATTACTAAAATTATCAAAGGGAAATTATTATATAAAAGTAAAAGAAATATTCGATTGGCCTATTCAAAATATTCCAGAAATATTAATGTTAGCATTAATTTCAATAACCCCAGAACCAGATGAATTTTTATATGATGAATTAATTCAAGAAGTAATTGCACCATTTCTTTTAAATCATAATAGTTCTCAATTATTAATTGATGAAATATGGAATACAAATAGAGATATTATTATAAAAGTAATATGTACAATGTGGGAATCACAACCAGATTTAATGAATTTAAGTAGAATATTAGATATAAGTCAAAAATTAAAAGATAGTTTATTACTTTTAGTAAATTGTTCAAATTATAATTTTAGTGTTAATTTAGCAATTTTATCAGTAAAAAGGGATTTTTTACATATTGAAAAATGGTTAAAAGATAGAATTAAAAAATCAGGTGATGAATTTATAGAAGCTTTAATAAATTATCTTCAAAATAATTTATTAGCTCATTGTAGAGGAAATAATACAAATAAAGGAAATGTATTAGAAAAAGCACAATTATCAATGGAATCTTTAGCATTAATAATAGAAAATTTACTTAATGTAAGTGCATCACCAGAAACATCAATTAAAATAAAAAATGAAATAAAAAATGTTTACAAATCAATATTTGAAAACTTTGATGAATTACAAGTACAACCAATAAATTCAGAAGAAATTGAAAAAGCAGCAAATAATTTATTACAACAAATGTTTAATGGTGAAATGCCAGTATCACAATTAGTAAAAAAGTTAATTGAATATCAAAAATCTTCAAATCCAAAAGAAACTGAAATTTATGCATGTTTAACACATTCAATTTTAGATGAATATAGATTTTATCATCAATATCCAGAAAAACATTTAAAAATTGCAGCTGAATTATTTGGTCAATTAATTAATAATAAATTAGTTGAAGGTGTCGTTGAAACTATTGCTTTAAAATATATTTTAGAAAGTATTAAAAAGGGAAGTGGACCACTTTTTACTTTTGGAATTATTGCTTTAAATCAATTTATTAATAGAATTTATTGTTGGGGAAATTATTTAAATACTCTTTTAGAAATGCCAAAAATTAAAGAAAATAGTGAATTGTATGATAATTTAATTAATGTTTATAATGAAAATGCAAAAAAAAATGGTTTACCTCTTAAAGTTAATGAAGAAGCTTTGAAGAAACAAAAAGAAAAAGAAAATGAAATTAAGAATAATGATGGTTATAATAATAAAAATAGAAATAGGAAATTAAGTAAAGAATCTTCTATTGTTAATAGTTTTGGACAGTTTTTAAGTGATAGTAGTTCTGATGAAAATATTCAAATTCCTTCTCAAGAAATTATGACTACTATTAAAAATATTTTTAATTCTTTGAATAAAAATAATATTATGGAAAAGTCAAAAGAATTAAAAGAAGTTTTAAATAATGAAAATTTAATAAGATGGTTTAGTAATTATTTAATTTATAATAGAATAATTTCTGATAATAATAATCATGCAATTTATAATGAAATGATAAATCAAATTGAAAGTAATTCTTTAAATAAAATGTTAGTTAAAGATACAATTTTATCAATTAAGAAAATATTAATTAGAGGAAATATGGATGATGGTGTAAAGGAAAAATTAGAAATAAAAAATTTAGGAAGTTGGTTAGGATTAATAACTATAGGAAAAAATAAACCAATTTTAGCAAAAGATTTAGATTTAAGAGAATTAATAATTGATGCTTATAAAAATGGGAAATTATATTTAATAATTGTATTCGTTGTAAAAATATTAGAACATACTTATAAAAATAAAATATTTCAACCTAAAAATCCTTGGATTCAAGCATTACTTTCATTATTATTAGAAATATATTCAAAACCTCATTTAAAGCAGAAAATAAAAGAAGAAATTGAAAAATTAATTAAATACTTAAATATAGATACAAAACAAATTCCAATAAGTAAAAAATTAGAAAATATTCAAATTAAATCATCAGATTTTGAAAGAATTCAAAATGAAATGAATAGAGAATTATATAAAAATATAAGTCAATTAACAGATTATATAAAAAGTGTAAGTGATATAATAAATCAAAAGAAAAATAAGCAAACTGTAACAGAACAAGATATTTGTATTTTTTTAACTGATGTTTTAAATTCTGCAATAACTGAAAATTTAAATACAATAATTGATAAAACTGTAAATACTGCATTAAATGCAACAAAAGAAATAATAATTAATGACTTTATGTTTGATTATGATGAAACTAAATTTGAATTATATGCAATTAAGAATGTTAAATCATATGCTGGAAGTTTAGCAATGGTAATTTCAAAAGATATATTAAAAAGTTCAGTTAATAAAAATTTTGTAAAATATAAAAATTTAGAGAAAGAAATTATTGAAAATTTATGTAATAATATTAATAATAAATATATTGAAATTGGTTGTGTTTTTATTACTAATCAAGTAGTAAAAATTGCTGCTGAAAAAATTTTAAAAGATGATGCTATGATTAAACAAATTGAAAATAAAAAACAAAATATAATTGATAAACAACAACAAAAAGAATTATTAATGAAAATGAAAGATTTACCTGATTCACTTAAACCAAATCCACAAGGATTAACTGAAGAACAATTTAAAGTATATGAAAATTTTGAAAAAAAATTTAAATTTGAAGATGATTCAGTTGATAATAATTTTTTAAATACAATTTATCAATTATTAAAAGAAGTTATAAAATCAAATTTAAATAAAAAAAATTATGAATTTTGTATGGTTAATATTCAATTATCAGAAAATAATTCAAATAGTAATATCACAATTGATGATAATGCACTTTCAATTATTGATAAAATAATTTCTGAAAATAAAATAAATGATATTGATTTAATTTTTGATTTATCCAGAATTTCTTTAAAATATGCAATTTCTGCTTCAAAAAATTCAAATAATTTATTATTAAATATTTATTCTGAAATTGTTAAAGGTTGGATTTTAGTAAATAATGAAATTAGTAAAAAAATAACTGTTGCTTTTTTAGAGCAAGATGATAATTCTGTTAAATTTAATTATGATATTAATTATATGTTTTATAAAAAAGGAATTTTTGATATGGAATTGTACTTTAAATATTTTAATGATTTTATTATTAATTCAGTTACCAAAGAATTTGCAAAAAATTTATTAAATGAATTAATACAAATTATTGACTCGCCTGAATTAAAGGATAACATTAAAAAAATTCTAAAAAAATATAAAGATTAAAAAAGTATTTATTTTTTTTAATATAATTCATTTTTATAAATACCTTCTTTAAATATTAAATAATATAATTCATTTTAAAAAATTAAACAATATTTGATTGCATTGAAGACCAAATTTGAATACCTTCATTTAAAGTTATTGAAATTTCTACTGAAAAGTTCTCAATAGATTCTTTTAAATTTTTAGATAATAAATTTTTAAATTTTAAAAAATGATTTGAATTAGTATCAAAAAAATATCCTAAAGTCAATTCCATAATTTTAATTTTATTTGATTCAGTAGGTAACATTATACTTAATGCATAATTTTTATCTAATAATATTCTTTTTGTATCAATTTCATTAAAATTAGTAATTCCCCAATTAACTGTATTTTTAGATACCCATAAATTTTCTTTTTTAATTAATAAATCTCTATGTTTTGAATTAAATTCTTTTATAAAATCTTGTTGTCTGTCAAATAAATCATAATATTCTTCACTATCATTAATAAAATGTTTAGCGAATTTATGTACGTTTTTTTTAATAACTTCATTTTGATTTAATAATATTCTTCCCCAATTTTTAAAAAAATTCCCATATTCATCAAAATTTTTTTCAAGTTCAGTTGATAAATTTAATTTATTTGAACTTTGTGAAATTTCATTAAAACAATTATAAATTTTATTCAAATTCAAAGCAGCATTATTTAAATTATCATAAAAATCTTTTAATTCATTATTAATAATTAACATATTTTTTCTAGTACTTCCTAAATAACTATAAAAATTATTAAATTTATTATAAAATTGTACATAATAATTTTGATTATTAAAATTAATAGAATTAATTTTTCCATTTAAATTAATCATTTGATCAGTAGTACTAATTAATACAGTTTTAGGATCTAAAATTTTCATTTTATGTTCAAAAACAATTCTATCACCTAATGATAAAAAAGCCAACATTGGTTCACTTGCTTTAAAATCTTCATTTTTTAAAATTTCATTTAAAAAAATTTGTAATTTATTCATTCTTTTATTAATAAAACTTTCTTCAAATCTTTTATTACCAATTTTCTTTTTTGGTAAAGGAGAAACATATTGTCCTGGAAACATTACTATTAAACATTCTCTTAACCATATAAAATCATTATATCTTCTACTAACTAACCAATTAAAATTTTCTGTTGAAATATCATATAAAATATATTTTCCTTGAAAATTAAAAAAATTTCCTTCAATTTGACGAGGATTAAATATTTTTGTTTTTATTTCTTTGTCATTTAATATTGTTTTTTCCATCTTTACACATGAAATTGTTATTCTTGATGAATCTGGAGATGTTATATAATAATCTTTTAATATTTCATATAATTCTTCTATTGGAAATTGGTTTAATTCTTTTTTTGGATTTTTTTCTTTGAGGAAAGATAAAAAATTTTCTTTTGTATAATCTTTTTTTATTATGTTTTCTTCTATAAATTCATCATAAGGATTTTCAATTTTTTTTTCTTCTTTATTTATTTCTTCAGTCATTTAAATTTTTAATAATGATTTTTTTTAATAATATTTTTTTTTAATAATAAAACTAAAAATAAAATGAATACATTTTATTTATTTATTAATATCACAAAATTAAAAAAATATTTTATAATTTCCTTTAACATTTTAAATAATTAAAATTTTTTATTATCACTACTCAATACTATTTTTCATTACAATCATTATTGTATATTTAAAATCATTGTTTTGAATTCAGATTGAATTCTATTATCAACTTTTACTTGATTATATACAATTTCATTTAGTTTTTTATTTTTTGTTTGATATATAATTAACTTTTTCTCAAGTGCTTTTTTTGTTTCAATTAGTTTATTAACATCATTTGATTTATCATCATTATTATTTTTCATGCAATCTACTTCATTTTTTATTTTATTATATAAATCAATTGAATTGTAAGTTTCATGATCTAAATAATTAATTTTATTTCTTAATTCATTATTTTCTTTTTTTAATTCCATTATTTTTTTTCTATAATTTTTTCCTAAATTTAATTCTACAATTTTCAAAATATTATTTTTCTTATTAGAAGTATTTAAATTAAATTCAGAATTTATAATATTATTTATATCATAAGAAGCCTTTCTTATTTTTTTTTTTAAATCCTCACATGAAAGACATAATAATTTTTTTCTAACTTTTCCTTCATTAAAAGGAATTAATATTTTTTCTTCTCTTTGATTTTGTACTAATTCTAATAATTGATAAGAAGGAAAATTTGGTTTATTTTCTAAATTAAATTTTTTAATACTTCTAGGTGAATAATTATCATTTATTTCTGAAGATGCTTTAGTATGTCTTTGAGATAATGTTAATTGGTAAGAATTACTTGATTTTGATTCAATTGTATTTAATTGCAATTTATTTTTGGAGTTTTGAAAAGTATCAAGTGTTATAATATTTGATAACTTTATTCCCTTATTAAATTTTATTTCTTTTTTCATTGATAGTTAATTATTTTTTCTAAATAAATATAATAATATATGAGATTAATAATATTTAATTACATTTATATTTTTCAATTACTTTTGAACAATTTAATTTTTTTTATCTTTAAATAATGGATATTAAAGAAAAAGATTTTAGAAAAACTGTTTTTGTTGATCGATTTTTTTCAGAAGGAAATGCGTAAATATACTTATATTAAAATTAAAATAGTAATACAGATCTTATTGTTGATAAAATATTATCAATGTATAAAAATATTGAAGAATTATTAAATGCAAATGATCCTCCTGAAGATGATATTTATGAAGTTTTAACTCTCAAAGTTTCAAATTATTTCTATAAAAAATATAATAATAATATTTTAATTAATAATTCAAATAATGATAATAATTTAATATTACATTCAATAGAAGATGAAGAAAAAGGAATTGAGATAAAAAAAAATGGGAATAAAAATCATAGGGAAAATAATAATATTGATTTAGATTATAGTTTTGATGACGAAATTGAAAATATGCCTTTGAATAAAAATGAAGTTCAAAATTCTTTTTGGAAAAATAATGTAGAGAAAGTAGAAAAAGAAAAAAAATTTGAATTAGATATCAAAAAAGTAAATCATTTAGATTTTCAAACAATGAATACTCATACAATTGATTTAATAACATTTATGATGAATTTATTTAATAAAATTGATTTAGTAAATGAAAATTTATTTAAAAAAATATTAAGAAAATACTCAATTTCAGTATCAGAAAAATTAAAAAATTCAAATCCAGAATATTTCAATCAAGGAATAAATTTTTTAAAATCATTAGAAAGTTATAAAGGAAAAAACCCAGATTTTTATTTTGAATTATCATTTGAAGATTTTTTACTAATATTTTGTTCAATAATAAAATATTATACTAATTTAGATATAAAATTAAAATTTGAAACAATAACAAATGGTATAGATATATATATATATGGAAATGAAGAAAAATATTCTTATCTTGCTCAAAAATTACAATATGAACTTCAATTAAAACCTTATGCATATAAATATGAATTATGTAGAAGAGATAAAAAAAAATTAAATGATTCTTTGTTAATTTCTAGAACTCAAAATTCTATTAACATTGAAGAATTAATATATAAAGAGAATAATAATGATTTTTATTATGATAATATTCAATTTGAAAATTTAAATTATAAATCTTCTCTTTCTTTTCCTCCATATATTCCTTATAATTCAGAATATGAAATTAAATATAGAAGATATGAAAAAAATGATTTATATCATCAATGCCCAAATGATAAACAAAATTATGATGAAATATGTGAAAATTGTAGTAAATTTAGAAATATTGATAAATTACTTTTAATTAATTATTCATTGGAAAAATTAATTAATTTTGAATTTTTTAAAAGACAAGATGTTTTAATTAATAGAATTCATAAAAGAAATTATTTATCATATGGAAAAAGTATAGATGTTGAAAATTTACAAAGTAAAACAAGAATATTTTTCAATGATAAAAATATAAAATATTTAATTAACTTAATTAGAAATTATCATGGTGAAAAAGTAGCCTTTTATTTTTTATATTTGAATCACTATTTAATTTGGTTAATATGTCCATCAATAATAGGAATAATATTCTTTTTTTTAAATGGTGAAAATAGAATAATAAAAACTTTACCACTTATATATGAACATTTATATAGATTAGGATATTGTATTATGATTACATTTTGGTCAACATTATTTATTAAAGGATGGCAACAAAAAGAAAATTTTTATTCTTATTTATGGGGTACTGAAAATTTTAAACATAAAGATGTACAACATGAAACATTTAAACCAGATTTTCAAAAATATTTTATGTTAGGTGAAAAAATTTTATTTTCAACACGTTTAAAGCGAATATTTAAAAGATTATTTTCATATTTAATTTTATTAATAATGGGAACATTAACAATTACATGTTCATGTAAAATTTTAATTAAAAAACAAGCTTATTTAAATGATAAAAAGGATAAATTTGAAAAAAAAGATATTGATATTTACTTTGCTCAATTTAGTTCATATGAAATTTTTATAACTGCAATTTTCGCAGCAATAAATGCAATAACAATAAAAATCTTTGGTTTATTTTATAAAATATTAGCAAAAATATTAAATGAATGGGAAAATTATGAAAAAGAATATGAAGCAACCAGAGATAAAATAATAAAATTAATTATATTTGAATTTATTAATAATTACACAGGAGGATTTTTTATTGCTTTTGTAAAACCAAATTTAAAAGATAAAAGTTTAAATGAATGTGCTGGAGGAAGTTGTGTAACTGAATTATCAACATTAGTATATGTTTTAATATTTATAGAATTTTTAACTGTATGGTTTGATTATGGAGTACCAAAAGTATTAAATTGGATAAAACAATATCAAATAAAAAAATCAAATCCAAATTTAAATTTAGATTTTCCAATTCAATCACTTGAACATCAAAAAATAATAACTGAATGTGATCCAATGTTATATGAATATAATAAAATATTAGTTTTATTTGGTTATATTTGTTTATTTAGTGCATCTGCGCCATTAACTCCTATTGGAATTTTATTTGTTGTTTGGTTATATAGTCAAACTGATTTATCTAAAAAATTTAAATTAGAAAAAGTTAATATTATTGAAAAATCAAAAGGTATTGAAATTTATCTTACTTTAATGAAAAGTCTTATGTTTGTTGGTTTAGTTGTTAATTCTGGAATTATTTTGTTTTCTGAAAAATTTAATACTGGAAAAGAATGGTTTTGGAAAGTTTTGGGTTTGTTAATTTTGGAAAATTTAATTATAATTGTTTATTTTTTAATAAATTTTAATATTTTACCTAATTGGTTTAGTCGTTTGAATTATGTTAAACAATTATATGATGCTAAATATTATTTTAGAAATGAAAATGAACTTCCTCATTTGAGATTTATTAAAAATTGAAATCAATGAAAAGATACTAATTTACAATAATATATTTTTTCTTATAAACAATAGTTTTTTATTATAAAAATAAATATTTATTATTATTATAAATTAAAAAAATAAACTATATGTAAATAAAGAAATAAAATAAATATATATTATTATTATAAATTAAAAAAATTAACTATATTTTAAATGAAGGAAGAAAATGGAGAAAATTATAATATAGAAAAAGAACAAAATAAAAATGAATTTCCTCAATATAAATATGAATTTTTACCTGAAAATTCTAATTATGATATAATTTTTAAAATAATGTTGATAGGTGATGCTTCAGTTGGTAAATCTTCAATATTATATAAAATGTTAAATAAGGAACAAAAAGAAAAACCTACTATAGGGTTTGATTTACTTAATCTTAATATTAAAGTAGATGAAAAAATTTGTAAGATAGAAATTTGGGATACTTGTGGACAAGAAAATTATAGAAGTTTAATGACAAAATTTTATCAAAATGCATCTTTAATGATTTTAGTTTATTCAATTAATAATAGAATATCTTTTGAAGAACTTAATTATTGGAGAGATCAAATTAAAAAGTTTTGTAAAGAGGATATAAAAATAATATTAGTTGGGAATAAAAACGATTTAGAAAATGAAAGAGTAGTACAATTTTCAGAAGGGAAAGAATATTGTGAAAACAATAATTTCCAATATTTTGTCGAAACAAGTATTCAAGATTTAGAAAGTATTGAAAAGATTTTTATTAAAAGTGCATTTTTATTATATGAAGAATTTTCAAAAGGAAATGATGATAGTATTAGATTGAGTTTAGGAAGAATTGATTTGGAAGATAAAAAAGATAATGTTAGTGAAAATGGAATTAAATCAAATGATAATAATGATGGTATTAAAAAAAAAAAAAGTTGTTGTTAATTTTAAAGAAAAAATTAACATTTTTATTGAATTTATATTATTTTTTAAAACATTTTATTTTTAATTTGATTAATAAACAAAATTTTTTATTTATTTAATTTTTATTTAAGCATCAGTATCATCATCTTCTTCAAAAACAGGTAAATATGGAATTTTTTCTAAATTTTCATCTTTAACATTTAAATTATATTCATTTTCATTTTCAATTCTTTCATTTTTAAATCCAATAAAATAAGAAATAATAAAAGAAATAATAGAAATTAAAATAGCACATAAAACATCACAAAAATAATGATATCTTAAAAATAAAGTAGCCAAAGCAATTAAAAATGAAAAAATAAAAGCAACACTTCCACTAATATATCTTTTCATACCAAATAATGCAATTGCAATACATAAAGATTCAGCAACATGTCCAGAAGGAAAAGAATTAGCACTTCCATTATCTTTAAATATTCTATTAAAAAATTTTGAAATACCACTTAAATTTAAATAATGAATATATTTATTTTGTAAATATAATCTTGGTGAACTTGCAGGAATAATTGTATTTATTATAAAAACAAAACAATAAGTAAAAGTATAAACTGAGAAAATAAAAAATAATTCACTCCAATGTTTATTATATTTTTTACTTTTATTTCCATTATTATTGTATCTATATACTGTTTCAGTTATACAATTTGCATAACAAAGAATATAAATGAAAACATATGGAATAATATAATATAAAGAATAGAAAATTTGTAAGAAATTATTAATTAAAGAACCTATTTTTGTATGTGGTCCAATTGAATTATTAGTATCTAAATATAATGAAAGTTGTCCTAATGGAAAAAATGAACCTAAAAAAAATTTATCTCCTCTTATTATAATATTATCTTTTAAAGGTAAACTATGTGAAATTCTACTTGAACCAAAATATAATGTTGGTAAATGAAATATTAAAATAAACATTAAGATAAACATACATATTTCTCTTTGTAACCATTTTGATTCATCACTTGTAAAATTAAGAAAATATATTATTGCTATTATTATTGTTATTATTCCTACTCCTATTGAAAATAATGTTTGTGGAATTAAATAAAATGAAAAGTATAATGGTATTATAAATGATGATATTATTATTGATATAAAAAAGATTTTTTCAGTTCTTTTTAAATTTTTTATTGATTCAAATACTTTTTCTAGTCCCATTTAATTAAATTAATTTTAATTTATTTTCCTCGTTTTTTTTTAAATATTTATTTTTTCTAGTTAATTTAATTTAATACGTTTATTTTATATTAAAAAAATAATATAATTAATTTTTAAAAAAATAAAAAACAAATTAGATGGAAAAAAAATGTCCAATCTGTCTTTTGACATTTGATTTAGAAAAACTGAATAAATTACCTTGCTCACATTATATATGTAGTGATTGTATAACAGATTTTATTCACCATTCAAATCAATGTCCAATTTGTAAAAAAGAATTTATAAATTATGAAACATCAAATAAAGAAAATATAAACTTAACACAAGAAGATTTGAATTTAATAGAAAAGGAAAAAAAAGAAATATTTAATAATGAAGAATTTGATTGTTTAACAATTGAAGAAGTAGATAAACAGTTAAAAATACTTAAAAAAGTAACAGATGATATATCATTAAATTTTTCAGGTTGTGGAAATAAAGGAAGTGAATATGAATTTAAAATTATAAATGCAGTTTATGATCAAATAAAAGAAACTGATAAATTACTTGATTTAGATGAATTTAATGGTAAAAAAATAGCAAAAAATATTAATGATTTAATTTTAGAAATTAAAAGATTAAAAAGTAGATATTATTATAGTGAAAATAATGATAAATTTAGTGAGAAAGAAAGTATTATTAAAATTAAGGATAATGATGATGATAATGGATTCCAATATAATTTTAATATTGAATATGTAGATAATAAAAAATATAATAAGAAAAAAAAGAAGAAAAAAAAATAATTTATAAATTGATTTATTAATTATTAAAAATATTTTCTAATTATTTTGTAAATTTAATAAATTCAAAAATACAAAAAAAAATTGTTTTTTATAATAAAAGGAAAAATAACTAATCATCAATAATATAATATTACAAATCAATTTAAAAAATTATACTAATTGTAATAATTCTATATTTAAATATTAATTTTCTTGTTTCTTTCTATTATCCATATTATTATTACTTTTAATAAAATTTTTATTATTTTGAAAATTATTCGAATAATCCATATTTAAAATATCAGGATAAGAAGCTAATAATCTATTAATAATTCTTTCTCCAAAAGAAAGCATTTTTAATTTATCAAATTGTGTAATTATAATACTTAACATTTTTTTTTGAATTTCATTATTACTTAAAGCTAAAACTTTTTGTACTACATAATTCCCATGTTCATCAATAATTAAATCAATAATATTTTCAGTTTTTAAAATAGAATTAATTAACCTTTGTTTAAAAACGCCATCACAAAAATCAAAACACTTTTCAACAACATTAGAAGAATATTTATGTTTAGCATAATAACAAACATTTTCAATTATTTTATTTGCAATTTTATTACCATAATTTTTATTTCCAATTAATAATATACTTTGAATAACATAATTACCAAATTGATCAATTATTAATAGTAAAGTATTATCAATTAATTTATTAATAAGACCATTAAGCATATTTTCATCTTTAGTTTCTAAATATTTTTGTATAACACAACATCCATGTCTATGTGTTGCTAAATTTGCACAATTTTCAATAATAATATTATTAATATAAGGAGAATAAATTGGATAATCAGATGCAAATTTTTGAACAACATGAGTTCCATTTAATTCTTTTAAAAAACCTATTATATGAGGTAAAATAATTTTTAAAAAATATTGTTGTAAATTAGGATTTTTTAAATTTGATATTAAACTCTGTAAAGCCCTTGTACCATGGGGATTACATCCTATTTCATATATATATGGAGATATTATGTATATTATATTAAATATTTGTTCTTCGTTCATTAATGAAAACATTTTTTGAATTAAATAATTTCCAAAAGGATCATTTATTAATATTAAAATATTTTCTGATAATGGTTTATATAAATTTAATATTGTTTCTTTTGGATTTTCATCTAATAATTTCTGAAGATAACGACATCCTCCCTGATCTTTTCCTAGATTTAATAAATTTTTTGATAATTTTTCTATTGGGATATTTGTATATTCTGATGGGTCTAATCTTTTTGTTTTTTTTGGCTTTTTTTGAGTTTTTGAATCTGAGTTTTGATTTTGGATATTTTGATTTGTTAGATTTTGTATATTTTGTTTATTTTGATATGATTGATTTGTATATAATGATGAGTTTATATTTGATTGAATTGATTGATTTGTTTGATTTGAATTATTTAAGTTTTTATATAGATTCATTTGGTTAAATTGATTATTTAATAACATCATTTGTTGTTGATGGAGAAAATATGGATTATTTAATAAAAAATTATTTTGGTTTTGATATATGTTATTTGGATTTATTGAATTTTGAAATTGATTTATTTGATATGGATTATTTATTCCATATATATTTGGATTAAAAAAACTTGGATTATAAAAATTTGGTATGTTATTAAAATTATTTATATTTAAATTAGTAAAGTTTATATTCATATTATTATTATTCTGAGTTTTATTATTATTTTCATTTGATGTTATATTTTGATTTTGATTTAAATTTACATTATTTTCTGTATTAGTGTTTGTAATATCATTATTAGTTTGAATAGCTTGGGTTTTATTATTATCAGTATTATTATCATTTATAATATTTGAATTATTAGTTGATGTATTTTCAGTATTTAATTCCTTATTATCTTCTTTTTTAACTTCATTATTTTGATTTTCATTTTTATTTTCTTCTTTTTTTTTATTATTTTTCTTTCTTGCTTTATTAATAGCAGATTGAATTGGTAAATTACTTTCTTCATTCTTATCATTATTATCTTTATTAGACTTTTCAATATTATCATTATTAAATTTATTATTATTTTCATTATTCAATTTATCATCTTTTTCATTATTATTATCACCTTTTTCAAAATTTTTATTTAAATCATCACTATTAAAACTTAATCTATACAAATCATCATTTTTATTTTCATCATTTTCATCATCACTTTCAATTGCAAAATTATCATTTTCAACTATTTTTTCTTGTAGACTTCTTTTAATCATTCCATTAATTAAATAAGGAGTACCGTTTTGACTTAATAAAGGAGTATTATTTAATCCAATTAAAGGAGTATTTGGATTACTTTTATTATTAAAAATATTAGAAGGTGAATAATTAAAATTTTGAGAATTAAAATTACTTTCTCTATTTTTAATATAAATATTTTGATTATTTTCAAGTGTAAAATTATTTTCAGAAGAATTAGAAAATATCTCAAAATTTGAATTTGAATAATATTGAACAATTGGGCTATTTTGATTAAATGATATAGTTTTTGAAGAATTTTGACCACGACATACTGTTTCTTTTGAAGGAAAAAATTTATGGTTTAATTCTTTCTTTTCTAAAAAATTTTTATATTTAAGTTGAGGGGTCAATGGAGATATTTTTATTTGTAAATTGTTATTTAATGGAATTGTTTGTTCTATTGTTTTTTGTGGAGTTGAAGTTATTGTTTTTGGTAATTTTATGTTTTCATTTTTTGAATGATTATTTATTGGAGAGTCAAATTCGTCATTTAAATAAATTTCATTTGAGGTTTTTTCATTATTTGACATTATTACAAAATATTTTTTTTTTATTTTTAATTTTTTAAAATTAATAAATTTTAATTGTGTTTATATAATAAACAACAATTTTTTTGTAAATGATTTTCAGCAAACGAAGTAGAAATTATTCTATTAATATTGGAAATATTAAATATAATTCAAATAATCTTTTAAAATATGATACATTATTTTTTAAAACTGAATATAAAAGAATGAAAGTTCATTCAAGAATAAAACAAAATAGAACATTAGAAAATTTTCATAGAATATTATTAAAAAAAAAATTTAATTCATTTACTTTACCAAAACTAAATTTAGATTTAGAAGAAAATTTATATACATTAACAACAAGTGATTTCTTTATAACAAAAACTGAAAATGAAAAAAAATATTATCAAACAACAACAAATTTTACTGATAAAACAAATAAAGAAAAATCAAAAATAAATAATTTAAAACGAATTTCAATTCCTAAAATAAAAGATTTAGAATCATATACATATAGAAAACCAATATCATTTTATAAAATGATATCAGATTGTTTACAAAATGATGGTGGAAAAAGATTCAATCCTAAATCAATATCTCAATTTACAGATAGAACTAGAGTAATTAGAAAAGAAAATATAAATAAAGAAACATTAAGTACTAGATTAAAAATTTTTAAAGAAAATCAAGAATTAGAAATTCAAGATGTTGAAAGGAAAATTTTTATAATTAAAAATACTAAAATAAAATTAGATTTATATATTGATTTTTTAGGACAATATGTTTTATATTTATATGGTATAATTAATCAAGAAAAAATAATTTTAAATGAATTATATTCAAAAAAAAGTGAATTGCAATTAAATATAATAGGTATAGATAATAAAATAAAAAAAAATAAATTACTTTTAGAATTATATAAACAATATAAAATTTTCTTATTATTAGTAAAATATAAACAAACTCAAATGAGAGATATTCCTGAAAAAGAATTAAAAAAATATGGTATTGAATTGGAAAGACAAGATTCACATTCAAGTATTCTTTATTCAAGAAAAACTACAAAAAGAAGTTCATTTAATTCAAGGAATTCATTTTCTGTTAAAAGAGGAAGTATTTTTGATCAAAAGAAATTAATTCAGAAATTTACAATAAAAAATATTTCACCTAAAAAAAGTATAATGAGAAGAAAAAGTAAATTTGATACAAATGGTTTTATTTTCGGAAGTCAAAATAATTTATCAATTGCTAATTTTAATATTCCAATTTTTGATTCTGTTGATGAATTTATTGATAAAATAAATTATTTAGATAATAAAGTTAGAGAATTATTTAATATTTTTAGTGATTATCAATGTGATAATGTTCAATTGAAATTAAAAGCAAAAGAACTTGAAGATAATAAAGAAAAAGAAAAAGAAGAATTAAATAAAATAATAATAAATAATACTATTAATGAACTTAATAGATTAAAAGAAAATAATTTAATTCTTCAAAATAAATACAATGATATATTGCAAAGATATAATAAGTCATTCACTGATAAAGTATATTCAAAAATTAGAAAAATTTTATTAGGTATTCCTATTAATATTGAAATTGATTTTGATATTGTTAATTTTTATACTAAAATCAATGTGGAGAGTAAAAGTGATAATATTATGATTAAAGGAAATAAATATAATAAATTTTTATTTTGTTTAAATATTCTAGAAAGAATTATGCTTCATTATAATAGTTTAATTCGAAAAATTACTTTTATGAATCCACAAAAACAATATTTATATGATAAAATTTTTGAAGAATTACAAAAGAAAAAAAGATTAGAAAATAATAAAAAGAGATTGATGAATCAAAGAAAAAGATTAGAAATAATTAATAATAAAACTTTTGAAAGAAATAAGAAAATTGCTTTACCAATGAAAAGAAAAATTGATATTTATGAAACATTATTAAGTAGACAAAAAAAAGAAAGAGAAGAAGAATTAAAACGTTTAAAAAATAAAAATAAAGATACAACAAGTGCATATGAAAATTGGATAATGTATTAAAATAAATAAAAATTTATTAAATATATAATTACAATAATTATAATAATAATAAATAATACTAAATATTAAATAATAATAAATTATAATAATAATATAAAAATAAATATTAACAAAAAAAAAAAAAATAAAAAAATTTTTAATTTAAATGTTTTTCACAATAAAATAAATGAAAAAAAATATATTCATTTACTTTCTTTTCTTTCTATCTTTTTTCTTTTTTGGTTTTTCTTCTTCTTCTTCTTCTTCTTCTTCAATTTCTTCATCTTCATCTTCTCCAAGAGATTCATCATCAACAATTCCTAAATAATATTCAATAGCATAAGGAATAATTTCTTCTTTAAATTGTAATCCCATATCATAATGTTCATCAAT
>JAEEGK010004057.1_pt1 | contig 36121 bp, 34 predicted proteins | sample 8958771 | NCBI WGS metagenome assembly JAEEGK01 (sample SAMN16246547, study PRJNA631951) | gut metagenome | biome: gut microbiome; feature: rumen; material: SC-attached | host: Bos | place: Iran: Karaj | collected 2018-10 | reverse complement strand
CTTCCGAGAAATCTTTGTCCCAGGACTTGAAGCGTCTGAATTTCCGTAAGGTTCGCAAGGCTTCCGGTGTGTTCTATGAGGTGTATTGTGAGAACGAACTTGATTATGCGGTGAAGTTATGAAAAAATTGAAGTTTAACATACCTATATACGATTTTGATGTCACTCTTGTTCAGGTAGAAGAGAAGAGTGACAAGGATAAGGTTTTTTCTGTAATGAAAGAGATAAAATGCCCACAAGAATACCTTGACAGTGTATCTGATTGTATTGATCGTTGCTGTTTCGGTGGTGGTGATACCTTCTACAACTTCGACATAAGAGCGATTGTTGTTGTCTTTTATTCGTTCAGGAGTGAGGAAAGCAGGTGGGATGTTTATTCTCACGAAAAGCGGCATATTGAGGATAGGGTGCTTGAGCATTCCCACGTTGACGATCTTGAATCTGCAGGACTTCTTGCAGGGTTTCTTGGAAGGAAGTTTTACCAGTTTATGCAATTAGTAAAGAAATAGAAGTTATGAGCAGTACAGATGATGTAAGGAGTTTCGTCGGTCTCGACTATAAGGCAGTGAAGAAGTTGATGAAGAAGTCATGTGATTACGTTGACGAGTTATCTTCATCATTGCTTGCGATGAAGAGTTTCCAGCCTTTGAGTGATGGATATTGCACCACATACGAATATCTTCTACTCGAAAGACTGGATATGTGCCGTAAGCTGAATGAATTTTATGTTGAAGACCGCAAGCATAGTTGTTGGCTGTTTCGGTTGCTGATAGACCGCCACATCATAAAGGTCTCTCAGTTGCACCAGGAAACTCTGTTTCAGTTGATGCTATTGCGTAACTACATGGCGTTGCATGAGCAAAAAGGGGAATTTATTGACTAATTTTTGAGAACAGATAAAGAATAATCAGATACAAAAGCGTATGAAACCTATTGAATTTAAGGAACAAAACGTGGTTTTTGCAAAAGACCAAAAAGAGTATCAACCGCTACCAGCATTAAAGTTTGATGATGGCGAGGTTTTAACGTGTTGGAAACTTTCTTGGAAAGAACTTCTAAAAGTTGTGCTGACAAGGAAGATATGGTGTGCGCAACTGACGTTTAATCATCCGTTACAGCCGCAGTTTATAACTACGGACAAATACGACGTAATAAAAAAAGTTTAAGCGAATTGTTTATGAAAGAATACAAGATTTTGTTTGCCGATTTGGATGGCACGTTGATCACCACGGCGAGCGGCAAGACATTTGCCGAGGATTGCACGGATTTTCGTATCAGAAAGGATGTGCTGGATAAGATAAAGACGATGCCTGAGCTGGAATATATTGCAATCGTCACAAATCAAGGAGGCGTTCCTCAATACATTTCAGAGCATGATGTTGAGGTGAAAATCAAGAGCGTTGTTGAGTTTATTCGCTCATATTTTGACCAAAACCCTTTCAATCCTGTAGAAGATGGTCTGCAAATCTGTGCTGAATATTGTGCTTCGATGGATAAAGACAATCCATGTCGCAAGCCCAACACTGGAATGCTTGAAAACTTCTTGAGATATTCTTTCAATTGGGGGATTGACAAGTCTGTTATGCTGATGATTGGTGATGCCAGTGGCAAGGAAGGTCAGTTTTCGGACTCTGACAAGAAATGTGCCGAGAACTTTGGTATTGACTATCTGGACGTAGAAGATTTTTTAAAAGCATGAGTTATGAAGATATTGAAGACGATAAAAAGATTGTGGTACCGGTGGCGCAATAGTGATCCCGTCAACAAATGTCCTGTTTTCAAAAACGAGGGCTGTGTTTTTGTCGATAGCTATTATTGCACGTTCCCTAACTGCGAAAAAATTCATCAGTACCTTGGTCATAAGTTTGTCGGATGCGTATATTGTCGATACAATCAAGAATGCTGCAGCAAGAACTACGGGCTTGGCTGTTATGACGGGAAACCTGCTGATTCTTGCTAATTCTTTCTAGATTTGCAAGAATTTGCAAGAATTTGCAAGAACTGAAAACAAATAATTTATTCACAAAAACTTTGATATATATGAAGTACAGAAAGAAACCAGTCATTATTGACGCAATTCAAGTGAAAGCCAACAACTTCGACCGCATCTGCGACTTTATGGGATGCACACCGGAGCAAGTGTTGAACCCAATGAGTGACATCGACGAGTTTGGCGACAGCCGCGACCCGTACCTCGGTGTCATCATTGACACGCTGGAGGGTAAGATGCAGGCTAACATCGGTGACATGATCATCAAGGGTGTCAACGGTGAGTTCTATCCATGCAAGCCAGACATCTTTGCCAAGACTTACGAGAAAGTAGAAGAGTAGTTTGTTTCACTAAAAAATTAAAAAATTATGAGAAAGTTTGTTATGTTTCTTGCAGTTGTCTTAGTAAGCATTGCAATGATGTCCTGTCATGGTGTTCGTCCAGAGGCAGGTGAAGAGGCTGTTTTGATTTACAAGCCTTGGTTCTTTGGTCATGGCGGTGTCGATGAAGACCCCGTTGAGACTGGTCTGACTTGGTGTTGGTGGTCAACTTCGAGCGAAACTTTCAAGATCATACCTCAGAAACAGCAGGTGGATATGGAAGACCTCGTTAGCAACGACAACACCCCTCTTGACTTCCATACTGTCATTATCACTCAGATTAAGGCTGGTAAGTCGCCTGTGCTGTTGGAGAATTACGGTGTTGATTGGTTCAATACGAATATTTACAACCATTATTGCAATCGTGTCCGTGACTACGTTTCCCAGCACTCTCCCTTTGACCTTATGAGTAACCGAGAGGTTCTGAATGAGATTGATACAAAGGTATTGAAGGAAATGCGCGAATATGTTGCTGAACTGTCAAAGGAGAATGATTTTCCGATTGAGATAAAGAATGTTGTTATCGGAAAAGCCATTCCCAATGCCGAGCAGTTAGCAGAAATGAACAAGACGGCAAAGGCTGTTCAGGCGAAGCAAACCCAGGAACGTGAGGTTGAGGTCCAGTTAGCCCGTGAGAAAGCCGAGCGTCAACGTGCCATTGCTGACAAAGCATACCAACAGGAAATGGGATTGTCGGCACAGCAGTTTATTCAGTTGAAAGCATGGGATATTATAGCACAGAAACAAGGTGCAAACATAGACGTGCTTTTCAACGCCGATGGAGCAAACAAAATGTGGAACATTAAATAATTTAAATTATGGGTACAATTAATGTAGGACAGAAAAATCCAAAGACCGTCAACATGGGCGGTTTCACAGTTGCAAACACCACTAATGTCGCAACTAACGAGAACAAGAACGGTATGACTGCCGAGGAAAAATCAAGAATCGTCAAGAACATCATGGATTTGCCAAAAGACCAGATTGTTCCTGCCTTGCGTAAGAACGGATTCAACGACATTGCCGACATCACTGAGGCTGAAATGAAGAAAGAAGCTGAAGAGGAAGCAAAGGCTGATGCCCGCAAGAATCGCCTTGTTGAAATCATGGCAATGCCTGTTGAGGAACAGTTGCCTCTTCTGCTTGCAGAGGGCTATGAAGACGAGGCAAAGGAGCTATCAGAACGTCTCGCTGCTGAACAGGAAGTTGCCCAGGAAAAGACCGACGATGGTACAGGTGAGGAAAACCAGGGTACAGAAGTTCCCGCAGACGGAACAACAACCGAGTTGGCAGAAGGTGTTGCTGAGGCTACTGAGTCAGCCGAATCTCCTGAGCCTGAAAAGAAAAAGGTTGGTCGCCCGAAGAAGAGTTAAGTATAATAAAAAAAGTTTTGTGCTATGAGTAAGATAAAAAGACTTAGAAAAAGATTCACTGCATTTGTAAATCAGTTGACTCCCGATCAGTGTCGGGAGCAACTGGTTCTTGCATACTTGCAGATGGAGAAATGCAAGAACGTGCTCAAAGGTTATAAAGTTGAGCCTGTTGAAATGATGGATAACGGTGATAGTTCTGATTTGGAACTTTTCTACCGTTGTAAGAAAGCAGCAGCGGAACTTGGCTATCTGAACAAGACGGTGCATGATGGTAAAAAAGTCGGTGCTATAGAGTTTGAAGTGAAAGTTGACACCAATCCTGCCATACTTAGCCTAAAAGAACTGCATGAAGAGTCCCGACGGGTGGCAGATTCAATTGATCCCAAAGTCTTGCAAATTGGCTCAGTGGTCTATTCCCTCTATAAAGGGCGCATCCACAAAAGTATTGTTGAAGATATTTTAGGGATAGTGACTATCGATTGCACACCCGTCTGCAAGGTTAAGGGGTATGACAATCCTATTCTTTCTTCTTGTCTCTATAGCAGTGATGTGCGTCTTGCTCGAACAATCGGAGAGAGTATCAGTAACCATGCTTCTGTTTCTTCAGACCATGAATCGGCATACTTTATAGACCAGACAAGTCGTGTATTCAAAGCCGCCAAATGGTATCTGGAAGAGCAGAAGATAGAACATTTTGAAAGTTTGAATGCTATGAGGGAGTATCTGCTAAAGAATATTGTTGATGACACTAAAATAGAGTAATCATGGAAGAGAAGAAAACGGAAAATTTGAGCGCGATTCCTTACGGTAAGCCTGAGAGGATTGGGAATTTCAAGATTTGGAAGAGCAAGTTTGAACTTGTGATCGACCCGACAGAAGAGCAGCGTAAAAAAGTTGCTGAAGAAAGCAAAGGGAAAAAGAAAGCGGTTCGGCAGAAAGTGACTATTGACTGCATCAACGTTTCAATTCTTGATGGATCCTGGATGGTACGTATTCCCCAGACTTTTGAGCAGTTTGCCATGCTCAGTCTTGCCTATTCGTGGTCTCTGAGTGAAGACAAGGATGAACAGGTAAAAGGTCTTGACTATCTACGGACAGCCATATCGAATATGTACTACGTTTCCTGCATCTGCAACGGATTCTATCATCACGGCGTGGAAATGGTTACGTCTGCATACGCTGATCCTGACTTGCTTAAGGAGAATGATCGTCACGAAACATTCCTGAAAGATGCGAAACAGACTATTGAGCGATTCCTGAAATGGCGCAAGGGCTATGATGAAATGGTAACTGCCGGAGAGCCGAGTGACCGAGAACTTCATCAAGACGAGATCGCAGAGCAGGCAATGGATATTCTTGCCAATGAAGACAAGAAAGAATAAAACCCACCGTTTTCGATGGGTTTGAGTGCAAAAAGGTGGTCAATTACGACCACTTTTTTTATTCTTCTGCATCAAGTGCGGCTTGAATTATCTTATGTGAAAGTTTAATTACCCTACCCATCTCAACGGGACGTATAATTTCACCTTTCTCGTTTTTGCATTTCTTTGCTTCCTCATTGTATGCATAGAGTAGGGGACACTGGCTGCATTTTGCTGGGAAATAGAAATTTATGACATCGGTCTCATCTTCTGTCCCTTGCTCGTTCTCTTTCTTGATGTCATTGTACTTTGCGTATAAGTCTGCACGCTCTTTTGAGCCTACAGGCTGTTGCTTTGCCGATCGAAGAATCTCTTTCAACACTTCTTCAGTGCCAACCAGCTCTACTTCATCAAGAGATACAGGAGCGGCAGATCCGTCTTTCACTCTCTGCTTGCGGTTGTCGAGCAGTTTCTTGAATTTTGCGCTTTCGACAATGTTTTTACGTATGCTGTCATTCTGTTGTGAAGCCAGTGCTTCGTTTTCGGGGAAAGCGATGATGTAGGCATCCTGTTCGGAATAGCCTATTGACATAAGATCAGCCATCACAAGGTATTGGACGGTGACGTTCAGTTTTTTAGCCTCAGTCTGTTTTTGCTTTGAAAGTTCCATGTTATTCTATGTTTTTAATCTGTTCTTTTGTGAATATAGGAATGGCATAACAACAGCATGAAGGATGGACTGGCAAAACACCATAAGATTCTTCAATCGGGTGGAATCCGCAGTTATCGTCGCATGGTGAGCAAGGATAACTGCTACCACGTAAGACGTAAATACCAACCGCTCCTTGCTCTTTGCAGTCCATGACCTGTGATCGCATCCAAACCATTTGCAAGGTTGTCTTTGCCATGTTCGTCACATTGGTACTGCCGTTGTTCGATAGACCGACATTGCCTTTTACTACACCACGACTGCGTATATATGTTGCATTGAAAGAATCAGCCTGTTTGAAAGCCTGTTGTACCTCTGGCATGGTATATATGGTATGCAGATGTGTCTTAGCCTTTGTAATGGCTTGTGCGAGAGGTATGTTTGCGAATTTCAGTGCAGCAACAGCCGATTCGATATCTTTCATGAACTTATAGAGGTATTTGTCGAGGGTCTGCTGCAAGTTACTGTTGTTACGTCCAAGTAATAGCATCCAAGCAAGCAGTGAATTTTTCTTGTTGTCAGATCCGTTGAGTGCTGTGATGGAATATTCCTCGATAAGACTTAGAATTTCTTCTTCTGCATCATCCATTGCTTCAGATATTTCACTCATCATTTTCTCATTGTACCTGCTATTGATTTCAAATTCAGTCGGTTCAACGTCATATTTATAGCAGATAGTCATGATGCGCTCTTCCACTTCTTTCAGCACTTCGTCGATACGACTCTCCAATAGACGGGCAGACTCATTTCGCCGCAATACAAATTGCTTTCCTACTGTAATATCTTCAGCAGTTGGCAACCTGTATTGTGACGTGTCGAGTTTTATTTTGATGCTGTTAGCCATAGTTATTTCATATATTTCCAAATGTAACCGTATGCTTGTTTGTTCTTACCATACAAACATTGTTTTATGCCGCCTCTGCAATCTTTTCCTTTACTGATTGAATTAGACGCTTCTTTTAGAGAGTAATAAAAATCAATTAATTCGTTTTGAAGGTTGTATTTCCCGATTTTATACTGATTCTTCCTCAAAATGTATTGTTTTGAGGTAAATGGTTGAACATCGTCCTCATAAGTCCATATATAACCACCTATAGTTTTTGCTTCTTTTCTACAGCAGGCAGCAATGTTTTCATGTGCAAATCCTGTTTTTTTCTCTGCCTCGCGTGTTGAAGAGAACCTACCGATAATGTTTAATTCTAAATCATATTGTATGACTGCCTTACGTTTTTTCGGCAGTGGCTGTAATGAAATATCTAACCCTTCAGTGTCTTTTTGAAATCTCCATACAAAACCACCTGCACTAAATGTTTTTTGTTTGCAACAGTTAAGAATTGAAACGTGAGTGATTCCTGTTAGTTTACCAGCGTCTCTTGCTGATATAAATGTACGTATATATTGCCCTTTTTCACTATACATACAAACTCGCCTCCCAAATCTTTCTCTTTTCTTTTGTGGTAAAGTTCCATAAGAACTATTATAGGATATGTCACACCATTCCAGATTTTCAACGACATTATTTGTCTTATTTTCGTCCTTGTGATTGACGCATGGCAGATTTTGTGGGTTTTCAATAAAAGCCATAGCGACAAGGCGATGAACTGTATATCTTTCTTTAATATTATCCCTACTAAGTCCAACAGTTAAATAACCACTATTATTCATCCGTGGCTTGATAATTTTCCCTGTATAAGTTTGCATTCTGCCTTGTTGCCATATTTCTCTATCAACAGAACGTATTCTCCCCATATTAGAAACTTCATAATAGTTTTCGTAATTTTTGATAGTTCTCCAGATTTCTTTCATAATGTCAAATGTTTAAACGCATACAAAGATATAAATAAATTTCTTTTTTCATCCCAAATTTTCGTTAAATTATTAAAATTAGTGAACACTATTCCATTTATCCCACTTGCTTTTTGCTTTTCCTGTAGTAGGGTCGATTTCGTTACCGTTAGAATCCCACATTTTCCCAGATGTTGACCTTCTGCCCCTTGCAGTGGCTACGCTACCCTTAGTACGAGTTCGAGACTTACCCTGTGTCTTCTTTTTCCCGTCTTCCGATGTCGTTGTAGTCGTTTCGTCTGTGTACTGCGATTCAATGTCGGCAACGGCCTCGGCTTGTTTGATAGCTATGTCAGACTGGATTTCAAGTTTCTGCTCTGTGAGTAGAAGTTCCTGTGCCTGTTCCTCCTTCTTTTCAGCCTGAATACGATCCCATTCCTGCGGTGTTGAGTACGGCAGTTTCTCGGATGCTGTCTGCCTTGAGAGGAAACCACCAACGACTGCAGTGTTCAGGTTTGTCGTAAGTTCGGTAATGTTGAGGTGGATATAAGGCTCGATGTAGTGCCGGATATTCGTGTTGATGAAAGCCAGACGCATTTCTGCCTCTATGCCGTAACCCCAACTGAATATATCAATAATCTTATCAACACAGCCGTCATACTCATTAGCATCTGTCATTGCCTTCTCGTAGGCATCGGAGTACATGATTTTGAGCGAAACTCCTGGTGTGTCGCCACTCTTCAACTCTGGTGTCTTTACGGCAAACGACTGCTTGTAGATATTGTCTTCCAGTTTGTCGAGTTCAGCCTTGTATGCGTTTGATGCGTCCTGTCGGTTGAGGAAACCAATCTCTCCGTCCGACGGCAGAATCATAATCTTAGAGGCATACGACATGTCTTGTGTGGTTATTTCCTCGCTGCCTTCACCTTTCACGTACATGATAGGCAATCCGAAGTCGTGGTTGCTGTGAGCAAGGTTTGAGAAAGCAATCTCGTAGTTCTCGATAGTCTCTTCCGAGAACGTCCAACACGGGCCGTTATCGTCTCGCATATATGCAACTGGTATAGAATCGAAGCCGTGAGCTTCCATCCATTCCAGACGATAGCCATCCGTATAGAAAAATCTGAAAATAAGATTTTTGGCTTTCTCAAATATGTTCGTAGGATCTCCGTCTGCAACAAAACGGTAGTAGTAGGTGTCATCCCAAACGTCAATGTATCGTTTTGTCACTGACCCGTCTTCCGCATAGTTGCAATATGTACGTGCTAACGTGCTGAGTCTTCCCGTTCTGAGGTCGTAATGAGGGAAAAGTTTGTCACCATTGAGGAATGACAAAACTTTCCATCCGAACTTGCCTTTGTCTAGGAAGCCGACGAAAGCACCGTCACCCGTTGCTTTGACAGACTTCGCAAGTTGATACCATGCGACCTCCATGTTCTTGTTAGCCCATCCGTTCTTGAACTCATTGAAGACCCTGTTTGTCTCATCGTCAACTTTCTTGTCGGAGAGTTCAAACTGAATATCGTTTCCGCAAAGATGTGTCAGATGCTTTACGAGTATAATCTGCTGATATGAGAAAGCATAGCGCGGAATCTCCTGAATGTACCACTTTCCGTCATCTTCGTTTTCCTGCCAGATGTCAGGAAACAACTCTTTGTCGTTGATAAGGTGTCCGGCAGGGTCGAGTTCTCGCAGGAAATCTTCTTGCGTAACAATCTTTCGGTGAAGTCTGTCATGTGATACTGGCATTTCCGAAACTTCATTCCATACATACCCGTGATCGTAGTGACCATCAGGGAGGACTCTGGTAAAAGGCTTCTTAGTAAGAAGGTCTCTTAACTTTGTGTTGGTTTGTTCTAAAACTGCATCCATATATGTTTTGTTTTGTGTTGTTATTTGCGTGAAAGTTTGCGGATAGTGCGGATTCTTCCGATACCTCTACTATTTTTCTTTTTCAGCCATGTCGGAATGACAGCCTGAGTATGCTTGATGTCGAATATCTCTCTCATAAACAATGCCTCAAAGAAGTCTGGAGAATGACCAACGACGGCTTTGTTCTTCATCTGTTCCTTATGAATGAGGCACCATCCCTTGTCTTCTTTCGACATATCCTGCTTGACGCATTTTCTTTCGAGCTGCAGGATGTCATAGAGCGTTTTCGTCTCTTTTCCGATTTTGTATTTCCGTTTGAGAAGACTTGGCTCGATGCTCCAATCTCCCTGCTGAGTGTGTTCTGCAAACTTATATGCGCATTGAGATTTCTTGTTATCGTAAAGTCCTTTGTCTTTCTCAGCAACAGCCTCTTGGTTGTTGAACGGTACGGCTTTCGGGAAAGCCCCCTTCAAAACTTGCCCCATTCCGTTGAGGTCATAGGCTAGGTTCTGTTCCAAAACTCCCCATTCCTGAAGTTTCGCCCTTAGCAGACCTACGGTGGTGTATGGGTCGCGTTGGCATACATAGACATCTGCAACATGGTTTCCAATCCAGAGCCATGTCACGCAGTTATCGCCTCCCGTACCAGCCACGTCACAGGTGGCACGTCGAACACCGTCGCCAATCATCTGTGCGTTTTGGAATATCTTGTCAAGATGGTATGCCTGAATCAAATCGTCGCCCATCCTTATGATGTCCCAGTTACCGTCAAACTCTCTAGCTCTCACGTCTGGTGGCTGATTGAGTAAGTTTGCGATATATCCAGGGTCGTTCTTGATAAGAGCCTTGTTTTCGTTGAGTGCTGCTTTCTTGAAAGTAACAGATTTGACAAAGAAAGAAGTTTTTGTATATCCGTATTGCTCCCATTCAGGGTCCCATGCGTCATCAATCATTTCACGGCATTGCTCGTAAACTTCTTCTGGTGTATCTCCCCAGATTATATTGTCAACCGAATCATCCGGCATATAGCAATAGCGAATAACACCGTCACGCTCTGGAATTGGGAAACCTTTTCGTTCAGGGTGCATAAGTCCATCTGAGTAGATAGTATCTTCTTTTCCGATCCACCAGTCGATAAACTTTCTGAGCCATGAAAGCGGGTCTGGGTTACAAGTACCGAGTATTCTTGAGTGTACGCCTATAGTATTACGGCAACAAGTCATAAGGAACTTAAACATTTCAAATGACATCTGAGGTAACTCGTCAATACCGATAGAACAAAACTGTTGTCCTCGATACTTTGTGTCAAAGTCAGAAAAAGGCATGTCATAAATTGAAAGACCAAGTTTAGCACCAGTTTTGAAGTTCCAAGTCATATCATCCTTTGACTTGTTATATCTTCCAAACTTTGTGTACCATCGTTTTGATTCGTTGATGATGTTCTCGAAATCGTCTTTGTTCTTTCTTAATATGATACCATTAAAATGTTTGTTCTTGATGTCATAAATAGGTTCCATCAACATCGTTATAGTATTATGGTTGATGGTGTAGGCATCCGTCATATAGAGGTGGTCACGTCCTGTCACTGTGATACAACGGCAGTTCTGGCGATGCTTTGACTTTGTGATGAACTGAAGAGTCTTTGTAAGTACATTCTTTTCTGTTGGTTTCTTTGGAGTCTTTGCATTGACGTGTGCGCGAAGTTTGAAGTTTGTCCGCGCGAACAGATCTGCATCATTGGGAGCGACAAACGCAACTTTCCAATATCCGATACGTTCCGGGTCATCTTCAATCTGGCTCACTCTCGCCCATATACCAAGAGAGCGTGCTACCTCAGCAACATCTTCTATCAGTTCCTTGTTAGGCAGAGCAAGGTACGGATGCTTGTGCATTGAGCGTCCGTTCTGGAACATGATACCTTTTAGGTATTCCCATCTTGCCTGTACTGATGCAGTCTTGTATTCTGCCGGCGTTCTTGCTGGCTGTTGCTGTCTGCTGCAAGTTATCTTGCGCCTGTTTTCATCATCCAGTCCCTTGAGATAGTAGAATCCGTCTTTTTTGTTTTTCCTTATCTTGTAACCTATGTTATGAAACTTCCTTGCAAGGTATTGGTCTTTTGTAAGTTTCACCCCAGACATTGAGAAGTTCCAGAATCCCGTTCCGCTGATATATCCTAATACAAACGGATGTATAGGTAGATCGACAGGTGTCATTTTCTCGTTCATTTCAACTTCTCCACAAAGCGGAAACTCTACAAAGTTTGTTTTTCCACGTCTGAGAGATAGTGGATAAGGTCTGTCAATTGCATATATATCCATAATTTCCCTTGCTGTCATTTCGTGGAAATCCTCTGTTGGTGAAGTCCTCGCCCAGAATCTGTGATTATCCATACACCTGACTTCTGTGCCATCATCGAAATGCATAACATAGATAGTATTAACACCTTGTTCAAAGATGTTGCTGACTTTCTGCACTCCATTGTACGGAGTACAAATAACATCTCCGATTTCAAGGTCGCCCATTTTTCTGAAACCAGAAGGCGTTGCGACAGGTGTTGTATATGGATTTGCCTTTCCTCCACCTCTGTTACCTCCGAACACTGTAATATCAGCATCGTTACTGAGTCCAACCTCCTGCGCACCTTTCTGAGCAACAAAAAAAGATGACTTTTTCTTGTTGATTTCCTTTTCTCTTAATTCATTAATGAATGCGTTTGAATATATAGGTTTGCCTTCGGTTGTGTATAGTCCTGTTAAACCTTCCATAATCTGTTTATTTATTACTTTTTGTCGCAAAAATAAATGTAAACTAATGAATAATAGAGTTTTTTTCTAGAAATGTAAAGATTTCCAAAATAATTTTTGAAAAAATATTGCTTTTTCGTTTAATTTTGCGAAAAATACATACAAAGCAGGCGAGACACGCCTGTGACAACCAACACAAAAACTATACATTTATGGAGAAAGACATTCTCATTCAGGGTCTTAAGACCCGCATCGGAGAAGACGATGCAAAAATTATCAGTGACAAGACATTTGATGGCGTTGCCACGGAAGTTCTGGGTTTGTTTGCTGACGATACCAAAGTCACAGACGAAACATGGAAACTTCCTGTTGCTCTTCTGAAGCAGTTTGCAGGGCAGAAGCGTTTCGACGAAAAGAATTTCACCGAGAAGTTCAAGACCGAGTATGCTAACGAGTTCAATGCTCAGCATGAGAAAGATGTAGAGACTCGAATCAATACTGCCGTTGCAAAGGCATTGGAAGACTACAAGAAAGAACACCAGGAGAATGGTGGTGGTGATGGTAGTAAAGGTGGTGCTACTGAGGAATCGCTGGACGAAAAGGTTACGAAAGCTGTTACGAAAGCAATGGCTGGACTGACTGGCGCAGATAGTGACTTCGGTAAGATGACAGCAACCATGACCAACTTCATGAAGTCACAGTTAGAGCGGGAAAAAGCCGCAACTCTTAACAGCGTTAAGGCAGAACTCAAGAAACACCTAATCGCTCTCAAAGCCAACAACGACGCTTGTATAGACGATGCTCTGGATGATATCGAATACGGGGACAACCCCACTTTCGAGAGTCTGAAGCAGACTGCAGTATCAGCCTATGAGAAACGCTACAAGCGTTACTATGCTGATGGTGGAAAACCATTTGGCGGTGATGGCACAGGCGGTCAAGGTGGAGAAAACGGCTTCGTGAAAAACACGATTAATCGTTTGAAGAAAGAGGCTGAAGATAGCGCAAATTACGCCACCGAGCAGGAGAAGACCTTTGTATAAGGCTCTCAAAAAAACAATTTTTTTACAACACAAACAAACAAAGTAACATGAGACAAGGAACTATCAACAATTACATTAAGTTCAGTAAGAACTTTGGTGGTGTCCGCAAGTGCTACGAGGGCAAACCGACAATTGCTGTCGGTGGCTTCATGTGCGACCCCAATTTGATGCCTGCCTATCCAAACGTGATGGCAGCAGGTACTCTTGTCTATGCCGACGAGACCGCAGGTGCTCGTTCCATCAAACCTATCTACACGTTCAAGGTGTTGGAGGTTGACACATCGAACAACAAGATCAAGGTTGAGAAGGTAGAGACTGGAACTATTGCAAAAGTTGGAATGGTTTTGGGCGTAGTCGGAACAGACTTGACTCAGGCTGTTTCTAACGTTTCTACGGTATCTGCTATTGACAGTACCAACGATGGCTATGACGTTCTCACAGTAGATGCCGTTGCTTATGAAGGTACTGCTTTCGTGGCAGAGGGTGATGTTCTTGCGGAGTTCAATGGAACAACCAAGAAGATTAAGAATCTCCCCAACGGTCTGACCTATTGTGATAATGTTCTCGATCCCGATGCGTATGCCATCGACATCGACTACATTTGGAACTGTATGGAGAAGCCCGTTTTGGAGCGTCGTATGCCTCCTCTGACTGCCAGTCTGAAGAAGGCTCTTCGTGATAACGAGTGCTATTTCCGCTTCTCAAACCGCAAGTAAACTAAAAAAGAGATTAGATTATGAGAGACAAAAATCTTTATGGTATCAGCGGTCTGCATCAGTATGTGGATGCTGAAAACTTCGGTCTGATCCTCGACAACGTAAACGCCAAGTACAATGGTGCTATCTGGCGTCAGTTTGCTTCGTGGGGAAAGCCAACCGATGATCGTGAGTGGAAGCAGGGTATTAAGAAAACTCCTATTCTGGTACGTGCCAGCATTCTCGGTACTCATTCTGAGAAGCCACAGCGCAGCACCATTGGCTGGGAGTTCTATGGTGGAACTCTGCCACAGTTGGGACATGGTTTCAACATCACTCAGGACGACATGATTGAACTCCGTAAGAGTGCTAAACTTGCAGACATGACCTTCGGTGAGGCTCTGACAGACAGCTTCGTCTTGAACTCAGATGCTATGATTGGAGGCGTTCACAACGAACTCTCTTACATGGTTATGCAGGCTATGTCTACTGGTGAGATTCACGACGTTGCCGTAGACGGTGCACGTTACGACTTCAAGTTCCAGATTCCAGACGAGAACTTCCTTGCTCCTGAGAACGGTAAGGAGTGGTACGTTTGGGACACTTCTGGCGCAACTCCCAAGTTGGTTGCAAACGTGAACGCAGATGTGATTGAGGACATTCTGACTTTCCAGAAGTACCTCACTGAAACTCTCAGTCTCGGTGTTGATCACTGGAAACTGTCAAAAGACCTGCTGGATAAGATTGTTTTGCATCCGTCTGTGCTTAATGCTTTCAAGGCTAGCAAGAACTACTACCATCCTGAGAGCGTGAAGGTTGACCGTACAGAGTTGCTTGGTTGGATGCATACTTCTATGAACATCTGGCCGTTCCAGGAGATTGACTTCAAGTCGCGTCACGAGGAAGACGGAAAGCCTGTAGCAGATGCACCTGCATTCGACATTCACAACATGGTCGCCGCTAGCCGTGCATACCGTCCTTTCGAGATCAAGGTGATGAACTCAATCCTGAAAGACCGCGACAAGATGGGCGCACACAATGACAGTGTACGTACCCACTTCGTAGAAGGTCGTATTGCGGTTCAGAACGTATGGCAGGATCGTCCAATGATGAATATTATCGACTGCGAACTCTACGCCGGTCCAGTATTCAACAATGTGCGTGATTACGGTATCGCTACCGTATGGAAGGACTACGAGGGTTAAACTCTAAGTGACTTGAATCATGGCCGATAACGAGCAGAATCAGATTGTCACGGTTGAAGAGTATATCAAAACTCTTTCACCCAATGCAAACATCAGTGAGAGTACCATTAAAGGCATTCTCATTGATGCAAGCATTGACGCTGGGACACCTGTGTCCGATTTGACGGAAAAGCAGAAAGACCTTTCTTTTGCTTACCTTCTTATTCGCATCGCCTTTAATCCTCTTATGTCTCGCAAGGTGACAGACAAGGATGGTGATTGGGAACATTCTGAGGGTAGTGAACAATGGTCTCGCTCTCAGTTGATGCAATTTCTGATTCTTGCCCGTGACCTACTGAAGAAGTGGGGTATCACCGATGCCCGTGTAGAAGCACTTGCTCCGAGATGGGGTATGAAGGGCACTGGCTTTCACAAAATCCGCAGATACCCGAAATAGTTATGGCTCAGATAAGTAACCCTCGTTTTCCTCATACTTGCAGAATCGTCAGATACGGCAATATTGACCCGATGATCGATCAAGCCGACACTGAATACGATCCAATGCAGGACGAAACAGAAGTACCCGATGTTAATGGTCAGGACTCAGAAGAGACTAATCAGGCGCAAGAAGGGACCGTTATATATGAGGGAGTTTGCAGGAGTGACAACAAAGCCGTTACGTCGGACAATGGAGAATTTAATGTTTCTTACCGAACACTCGCATTGCCTTTGAAACAGGACGAATGGACTGATGAAACCATTCCATTAGAGGGTGACAGAATCGAACTACAACGATTCGGGTACAAAGAATACGGAATAGTGGTTGACAAACGCCCAAGCAATTTAGGAACTCATATTCTCTGGAAGTATGCCAGGAACTAATCGTCAAATCGTACAACAAGCCCTTGCGGAATACAAGATAGCAATTTTCGATGAAGTCGAGAAGCGTTGCAGAAAGTTTTGCACGGACTTATGTCAGGAGGCGATAAATGCACGTCAGAATGCAGATGGCGCACACAACTTTACAGGTAACTTGCTTAACTCAATAGTTGTTTGCCTTTACAGGAATAAAGAGCCTATCAATGCTTATTACGCAGCGCAGTATGTTCCGAAAGCCATACAGGTTAAGATGCGGTACAGGAAGCGGAAGCGTTATCGCTTTAGTCATGATTACGACGGAGACAGCAGCGTTTATCTTCCAACAGTTCAGACTAATGGCGGTTGGGGTGAAGACGATGCCCGTCGTTTTTTTCAAGACTACGTTCCGCAAGGCAAAAACCTATTCGACATCGTAGTTGCTTATCCCGTGGAATATGGTAATTGGGTTGAGCAGAAGCGTGGAACGACAGGTATTTTACGGTCTTATGCACATGCTGAAGCAGTTGGCGTTACATATTTAAAGTTAGAAAAGAAGTAGTAGTTATGGCAGAAAGTAAGAAGCCGCTTATCTATCTCATTTACGACGATTTGTCAAATGCGGTAAAGGGTATCGGGAAAAAGACTTTTTTCGGTAGACCTGAACCCGTTGGCTCAGACGTTGCGAACTTCATTGCAATTGATATACCTACTGAGATACGTAGCAGGATTGCAGGAAGTTTTGATATGAGCGTAGATTGCTATGCTACTTTTGACGTTTACTGCAAGGCTAAGACAGACAGGACTCTGAATATTGGTTCTCAGACCGAATTGGTTCAGAAAGTCTTAGATGTTTTTCCGATTAACGGAAAGTGCGTGACCGCAGCCAATCCAACCGTTCTAATGCAGGGCTTTGACGAGACAGGGTATCAAGTCACTGAAATCTCTTTTAGAATAAGAACAAAACATAATTCAACACAAACACTTTAAATTAGTACGATTATGGCATTAACAAAGAAAATCACGATGCAGGACGATGTATTCTCTGGCATCAGTGCTGTATGGGTAGTTGCTGGTGGTCTTGGTGATCAGCTAAGTTTTGCCGATGCCACCGAGTTTCCTGTTTCCGACGATTCGGGTTTCAACTTCGACACAGGTCAGCCAAGTGTTGAACACTTCAAGGTAAAAGGTATGAACACCGACTGGGTAAACACCTTTACTCCCGGTGACGGTGAGATGACTCTGGAGATCCCGACTCACGACACAGGAGTAATGGAGTTGTGCGGTTTCACCCCATCAGATGTCAGCATGACACTACCTGAAGGTATGTCATCGGCTGGTACATCTGCTTCTGGTAAGGGCTATGCGTTTACTCCCAAGGCTGTTTATCTTGGTATAGGCGTGCTGAACGATACCGAGGACAAACTTCTGTTTGTCAAGAAAGCGAAGTATATGGCTCAGTTGATTCTTGGCAGTGACAGCAAGCCATTGTGCGTTGTGCTTACGGGAAGTATTTCCGCAGGTGCAGACCCGAAGGCATTTGGTATTTGCGACATTGCTCCTGCTACTCCTGGTGACGGTGAAGGTGGCGACTAATCCAAGTTCACATCTATAGAAGAATACTCATAGCATAGGGGCAGTGGTAGTTTTGATGCTGCCACTGCCCCTTAAAACTTTAAATTGGGAAAGTTTATGAAAAAGAACGAAGAACAAAAGATTGAACAGCCGTCATACGATGCACAGCAGATCTATCTATCGTTGATTAACAATGATGCTGATGAAGTTGAAATACTACGCACGAATAAGAAGTACAAGATTCGTTGGCTAAAGAATGGTCAGTTGGAGAAACTTACCCGTCTGCTTTTACACAAGGAAAGCATTGACGAGCAGAAGACTACCGGCAGTGAAGTCTTTGATGCCATACTTGAAGACACGAAACTTGCTTGCAAGGCTGCAGCCATCATTGTTCTCAACGGTTACTGGAAGTTAAAGTTTCGCTACTGGTATCTGTGGCGTTGGTTTTACTATGTGAGACAGTACGACAATATCCAGTTGCAGAAAATTCTCGAAGTCGGCAAAAAAAAAGTTCCGCTGAATCAGTTCTACGCGACTATCATGTCACTGACAGAGGCGAAGGATACGCTGATGAGGATGAGAGCGAAGGAAGTAGAGTCTATCCTTCACGCACAAAGTATGGCTCAGCCTTCTCCGACCGAAAGCAAAGGCAGTGGCTCGTAATGCCGCGATACTTTTTCTTCGGATTGGTGAGAGTGCAGATGTACGAATGGTATTGGGGGCACACAGCGGCTCAGATTCAGTTGATAGACATTGACCAGCCGATAACACTTTACAAGAAGTCTGATCCGAATATCGGTTTGAAGCCAGGAGATAAAGGTTGGAAGCCAAATGCGAAGAAACTTGAAGAAGCCGTTGAGCGTTGGAAGAAGCGCAAGGCTGAGCGAGAGAAGAGGGGCTTTAAACTTGATTCGTTTTTGCGGACTGGCGAGAAAGTTCCCGTAGATAACGACACAACACAAACTAAAAAATAGAAAGTTATGGCATTAGATCCACTCAAGTTCCAAGTTGCCATTCAAGACGAGGCTACTGGACAGTTAAACAAGATAGAGCAAGAGTTTGATAAACTGAAAGACAAGACAATCAGCGTGAAAGTTGAGGGCCTTAGTGATTTACAGCAACTTTTGTCAGCATTGCAGCATCAGCAGATTAGTAGCCTTGGCAAAGATGTCGGCAGTGCCATAAACGAGGCATCAAGAAACTTGCAGAAAGAGGCGCAGGAGGCTGTCAGGACTTCGCTTGGAAACCTAGCGCAAGACCTTGTTGCGATTAAAGAGGCGATTCAGCATGACAACTTTACCGCTTTCTCCACTCGTATCACAAAATGCGCTGAGGCTGTTAATAAGATTGATGAAGCATTCAAAAAGTTCCACGTCACTATTGGTCAGGACGATGGTATGCGTAACTTTATGACCGGGCTTGGAGAGGTCATAAGGAATGTCAGGACAACGATGGGTGTTCTGAATGGAGGTGGATCCGGTAACACTGCGACCCCAGATGCCATGTCTCGCAGTGTAAAAGTTGCACGTCACGAAATGGAACGTCTCAACAACGACTTGGTACGTGCTCAACGTAACATTGAAACTTTTGGCGACAAAGGTTTCAACGTTTCCGCACTTGAACGATATAAGACTGCGCTAGTAGAAGTCCGTGAGAACCTTAGACTTATTGAGAGGAATGGAGGTGTTCATCCTATCACTGGTCTTACCGCCTCTCAGTATCTCAGTAGTGAAGATGCAAGTCGTGTTGTTTCTCTTCTGAAGACGGAGTTAAGTTACTACAATAATATTCGTAATGAGTTAGAGCGTATTGCAAAACTCCGTAGTACATTATCGTCAGTGCTGAGTGCAAACCCATCAACAACTTTCAGAAGTGACCTTGCTAATGCAATTGCCGGACTTGATTTCAGAGAAGGCTTGTTGGCGAGACAAGGGTCGCGTGATGCTATGCAGACTCTTAATAGTGAAGCCTACAGACAGCAGATAGCCGATGCCGTAAATCTTATCTCGAAAGTTTCTTCTGAGAGCCGACAAGCAGAAAAAGACAACACGCATCTTGTTGAAAGTATGCGTAAGGCTGGAATAGCCGTGTCTGATTTGGCTGCGAAGTTTGACAAGTTGGAGATTTCCAAGATACGCGCAAAAGCCGTAGATGCTAAAGTAGATACTTCAGCTTACGACAAAGCCGTAGAAAGAATGGAGCGTTACCAGAAAGTTCTTGATTACATTCACAATCATGGTGGTCACGACGCTTCACGGATAACAGGTAGTGTCGGTTATCGAAACGCCTCTAACGACCTAAACGTTCAGGCAGCAGCCTTAAAGACTTTGACTGCTGATGCAAAGAGAGCCGAGGGTGCATTAAATCAGCTTACTGCAGAAGAGCAGCGTCTAACGCAGTCGATGAAGTCCACGACAGAGAGCGCACGAAGTCAGAGTCAAGTGTTGAGTGACCTGAAATCTATGGCTACTCAGTACCTTGGTGTATGGGGTGGTCAACAGTTTTTGAACAACATCATTCAGATTGGTGGTCAGTTGGAAATGCAGCGTTTATCAATCGGTGCGATCTTAGGTGACGCTGCACAGGCGAATGATTTGTTTGAGAAGATAAAAGGTCTGGCCATTCAGTCACCTTTCGGTGTTGTAGAACTTGACCAGATGACCAAACAACTTACCGCCTACGGATTTGAGTACAACGAACTATTTGACATGACTAAACGCCTTGCAGATATATCCGCTGCAACAGGCACTGGCGTTGACCGTCTTGCGTTAGCGTTGGGTCATGTAAGAAGTGAGGCAGCATTATCCGGCTACACTTTGCGTCAGTTCAGTATGGCGAACATACCTCTTGCCCAGAAACTATCCGAAAGGCTCTCTGAGATAGAACACAGATTTGTTTCGATTGCCGATGTCAGAAAGCGTGTACGAAGCAAAGAGATCGGTTATGAAGATGTTGTTGCTGTTCTGAAGGAAATGACAGATGAAGGCGGTATGTTCTATCGCGCTCAAGAAACCATGTCACAGAGTGTAAAAGCAAGGTTCAAGAACCTGAAAGACTCTATGGATATAATGTATGGCGAGATGGCAGAAAGTAAGGTCGGTGATGGACTGAAAGAGGTGGCCATTACCCTTACGAATCTGACAAGGAACTGGGAGGAACTTGCAGCCGCAATAGCCACTGTAACAGCATTGTATGGTGGTAAAAAACTGATAGAGTTCCTTAATGCAAATGCCATAAACGCATACTCAAGCAGTATTACACGGCTTGGCATGAATCTTGGTTCTCTTACTGCAACAGAGTTGAGGGAACTCGCATATTCTGGTCAGCTTTCTAAACAAAGACTATTAGAAGCTGTTGCGACAGGTCAGGTCAGTGTTGAGGATGCCAAACTTGCAGCAGCTAAATGGGGGTTGAATAATGCCCAGCTTGCACAGGTTGCATCTGGTCAGCGTACAATAGCGTCGTTGGCCGCTAATTCTATTGCTACAAGTAAATATTCTGTAGCACAATTAAGGGCAATAGCAACAACACGATCCTTCGTGTTTGGCTCAAAAAGCCTTGCTGTTTCCATGAATGTTGTTGCTACAAATGCAAAAATAGCAGGAACAGCTTTGCTGAATTTCATGAAGGCTGCTTGGCCGGTTGCACTCATTACCGCTGGTGTAGAAGCGTGGATGCACTATCGTAAACAGAGCGAACAGGCAGCAGAGGCAGCAGGAAACGCTTTTACCCGTGGTGCTGAAAGTGTTAGGAATCTTAAGGATGCTCTGGAAAATCTTCCAAAATACGAAGTCATCAATGGTGAGTCAAACCTTGATGAAGGTTCTTTACGTAACGGAATCAAGAATGCCGCAAAAGAACTGAAGAACTATCATGTGTTGGCCAATGACATTATTGCCAAAGTGAACATGACAGATGACAATGGTAAGCCGATCATGTCGCTTGCAGAGCAATACATGTACCTGAGAAATCAGGTTGAATTGGCAAAACAGGCCATGGAAGAGTACCAAAGGACATCTTCTGCACAGGAATCTGCGTTAAACGCAACAGGTGGTATCGTTAATGATAATGCCCTGGAAGATATAAACGACTATTTTTCTTCAAGGAATGCTTTTATCGAGAAGACAAATGCGTTTGTAGAAAAATATAAGAATCAGGCTAAAGTTGCCATTGATGCCGCAAGGGAAGAGGATGAAGCCTTCAGAAAACAGACAGAGGGCATGACCAATTACGCAGAAATGCTAAGAATCCTTGTTACAGAGACAGATTCACTTGGTAATAAGATGGATTTCTCGAAGGGTTTCAATGTGTTCTGGGGTATGCATAATATGCAATCAACAAACTTTAAGATCCTTTGGAATGGTGTTGGCGGTCAGTTTAATGAAGCAAAAAAAGAACTTGACAACTGGGCGACAGGCTTCCGTGCTGCGATGGAAGGTAGTTTTGGCTACGACTTTTCCCATCTGACAGAAGTCCAGTTAGAGAATATCCGCAGACATATATGGGATTTTTCCAATTCTCCAGAATTGAGCAAACTTGACGAACAGACGAGAAAATGGATTCGTGATTATCTTGGAAGAAAGTGGAATATAACTTTTTCAACTAATGTAGAGACCGTTCTTAAAGATTTTGACGAAATGCAGAATCATATAGAGAAACTTGTTGGTAAAGAATGGGTTATCAAATTGAATTTGCAGTCAGTCGGTTCTTTTGAAGAGTTGTATGACACCCTTGATAAAGACGTAAAAGAAGCAAAAGAAACCATTAAAAAACTTGGTACGTCTTTTACAAAAGAAAGAAAGAAACAGTTAGAGAGTGATGTTATAGATGATACACAACTATCAGGAAAAGAAAAAGAGTATAGAGACGCTTACAATAAATTTAGGAAAGCAAAGGCTGCATCAGACCAAGAAGGTTTCGAGTTGTCTTCATTAAAGGAAAAGACATCTGATAGAAGTGGCAGTAAGCCCGAAGATAAGGATGCGCGTCGCTTGCGTGAGATCGTGAAACTTTACAAGGATGCCTACGACTGGTACGGGAAGTACGAGAAGCAGGTGGGAGAGGGTAGTGCATTGGCAAAGGTCAAAGAGCAGTTTGAGCCTTTGTTCAAACAGTTTGAAGAGCAGTTCAAGCAGAAACTATCTCTTGACTCGATACCTCTCTACAAGGACAATCTTGTTTCTCTGCTTGACGAAGCTCAGAAACTTTACGAGTCACCAATACATAAGAACTCGTATATGGTGGAAGCCATCAAGACCATCCGTGATGCCATCAACAACGTGGACTATGAGGAAGCGCAACGCAAGATGGACGAATACGCCAGTAAGGTGCAGACAGAACTTGATGGTCTTACCAACGCATGGGATATATTCAATAATGTACGTGAGGCCACTGGAGATATATCTCTTGCTGTGCAGTTGAGCGGAGCGGATTATAAAGCGGGACAGACACGTAATCTCGCCGATGCATTGAGGGATAAGATAGAAAAGGACTTTGCTTCTGCCAATGCCGTAGCCATACCGTTTGACATTAACATGTCTGACAAGGACATTGAGAACCAAATAAAGGCTGCAATTCCAGAAGGCAGCAAGGATCGTATCAAGGGAATCGTTGAGGAATACAAGAAATGGCGCGACTTGCAGCGAGAGGTGCTGGAAGACGATATAAACGTTTTTAGTAAGGCTTATCATAACGAATATGACACAAAGGAAGAACTTGACATTATTATTGCAAGATTTGAAAAAGAGAAGACAAGCCTTGACCGGTTATTGAAACAATTCCAGAATGGAGAGGTTGACGGAAACGGTAGTCGAAGAGGCATTGATGCATCGCAATATGAAAGAGCATTGCGTAATCTTGTATCTGAGCGTAATTGGAATCAGTTCAAAGCAAACAATGATTTTACATGGGTGTTTGACAATATAGGAACTACAAATCTTGATACCATTCGCAAAATGATACAAGCCATGCGTGACTATGCCCAAACCACCGAAATGAGTGAAGAAGTGACAAAGGCATGGCTGGAAGCAATTGATAAGTTGACTGACCAAGAGACAGTGCTTGACCCACTCAAATCTATTGCAGATTCAGCAAAGGTTTATACCGACGCCGTATCTAAGCGCAAATTGGCTGAAAATAATCTGCGTATAGCTAAAATGTCCCGTGCAGAACGCAAAAGAGAAGGAATAGACGAGTCGGAGGTATTGTCTGTAGAGGAAGCCACGAAGAGACTGAACCGTGCTTTGTCAGACGAAGAAAAGGCTTTGTTGCCAGTTACTAGAGCAATACAATCATTTGCGGGGAAAATAGGTGAACTTGGCACTGCTTTGTCAAATCTTGGAAATTCTATCGGTGGTGATTTCGGTGACATTATGAATGGCGTTGGTGGAATGATCAACGACCTGAGTAATGGAGTGAACTCTACAACCAAACTTGTAGAAGCCATGAAAACAAAAGGCTTCTCTGGCGCGATTGGGAAAGTAACCGCTGCTGTAAGTATTATCAGTTCCATTGTCGATTTCACTCAAAAACTTGACAGTCTTCTGCCAAGCAACGAAAGTATTTACAAGAAATACGCTGAGAAACAGCGTAAGATAAATGAGTTGCAAGAGCAGATTGTTGACTATCAGATAGCTGCATTAAAGCGACAACTGGAAGCGACAAACTGGCTATACACTAATGGTCTTTCAGAATTACGAAACCAGGGCTACGTCAAGAAGAATCTCTTAAAGGAGTATGCAAACAGTATGTTGCGTCCACAAGAGATATATCAGGAAGCACGTAGTGGTTTCAGTAAATGGGGACCAGCCATAATAGGTGCAATTGTAGCGGTAGTAGGTGCTGTTGTAACAATTGGGCTTGGAAGTTTAGGCTCTGCAGCTATCGGTTCGGCTATTGCAGCAGGAGCTTTAGGTAATGCTACTGCAGCTATTGGTGCGGCTCTTGCAGCAGGAGCAGGAGCAGCCATTGGTACAGTCATTCGCAGTGCTGCCGACCAATTCACGTATGACAGCAACCAAACATCAGCTCGTAATAATATGCGTGTTCAGACACGTCATAAGACTTTCTTCCGTGGTGAGAAAACTCAAAATCTCGAAGATTGGGTTCGTGAGAATTATGGAAAAGAGTTGTTTGACAAAAATCATTACGACCTAATTGATATCGAACTTGCAAAGCAGATTCTTGAAGATGGCCCAACTCTTGTCGGAGAAACGAAAGATACTCTGGAACGTCTTGTAGAATATGCAGAACAGATAAGGGAAATAGAAGACAACGTACATGAGTATGTAAGTCAGATGTTTTCTCCGCTTGTTGACAATATGGTTGACTCTTTGTGGGATTGGCTTTCAGACGGGAAAGACATGCTTGATAGTTTCAAAGACTATGCCTCTGATACCTTCAGGGATATTGCGAAGGATGCGGTAAAAAGTTTCCTTAAAATCAATCTGATAGACAAATATCAAGATAAACTTAGTGAAATCTTTACTGCATATAGCCTTGGTGCTTACAATGAGCAAGAAATGGGACTTGCTGTTGCTTCTGTTGGTGGCGAGATAAGAGATAGCTACCAAGCGTTAATTCCCGCTCTAGAAACATTAGGAACATCATTAGCAGATGCGTTTAAGATTCAAGGGTACGACATTGTGAATGGAGATAATGGTAAATCAAGTAGTTATTCAAGTACAATCAAAGGAATTACCGAACAGAAAGCTGACTTAATTGCGTCTTACCTTAACGCCACTCGCGCAGACGTTTCGGTGAATAGAGCCATGATAGCCCAGTATTTCCCGATGTACTATAATGCCCTGACTTCCGGCAATGAAAATCTGAGGGGGATTGAGAATCATACTGACGCAATCATGCGTAGTAATAACGTCATAGCGGAAAAGATTTCGTCACTTGAAAACATGGTGACAGGTCTAAAGAACAAGACTTGGAAAGTTCCAATAGCGTAAGAAATGAAGAAGGAGGGCTAAATCAGTCCTCCTTCTTTTTTCTTTTGGTGCCGTATTTTGGTTTTAGTCTCAAGTATTCCATTGCTTGCGAATCATCTGTTACACGTTTCTTCATTAATGCTATAGCAATAGGTAATCCAAAAGCCTTACTATGTTCGGTATCAATATATTCCCATCCCCTTTTAGACATATATACGAGAACAGACCCTAAACTATTGAATTTCAATGGATTTTCAATGGAATCACATATTATAAGATAATTACCACTTTTGTCGTATTCTGGCATATAGACAATTCCTTCTCCGTCAACACTATGTTGTACGTTACAGAAATAGTCATACGTCTCCCCCGGTTTATCAATTCTCTGTGCGCTTGCGTTGATGCTGCAGCAAAGTACAATAAGTAATAGAATCTTTCTCATAACCTTTTAGTTTTTAGCGGTGCAAATATAGTTATTATTATACATAAATACAACGCTGGCGTAAATTTTTTAAGAGACTTTATGAAAAAACAGCGACTATGCTCCCGCACGGTCGCTGAAAATCAATAACTAAAAAACATAAATCGTAAATATCATTAATAACCTAAAACAATAAAAAATTCAAATAATTTTTTGCAAATATATTAAGGAACAAACAAAAACAGAATACTATTACATAGAAAAATGAAGTTGATTTGTTAAGATTTCCAATAAGCACGAACAAAATGTAAAAGTTTAAGAATAAATTTGCAAAAAAACAAAATGTCAGTAGCCAACACATACATACAGCAGATTAAGTTTAACGGAGAAACCTACTCAAAAGGAAGTGTGGTTGATCTCAAGGAGGCATTCAATATAATATGCCAGGATTTTCCTTTCAAGAAGAATCCGAAACCAAAAGACCTTCCCAAAAGAGATTGGTATGATGAAGACGGAACAGATGTATATGTTCCTGATAAATTGCCGATTGAGAATTACGATTTAGATGTTGTTTTCCTTTATGTAGGTGATGACTCAAATATAAGGAATGATATTTCTAATTTTATTGATTTTATTTATGGTCGTATAAAAGGTGATGATGGTGATTCGTTTAAGAGTGCTCGCCTTGCAGTCTATAATGAATATGTAGGCATGGGTCGTAAGGATATAGTTGTATCTGAAGTTAAAAACGAGATATTCTATCTTTCTGACAGCGACCCAGATGCTGTTGCGAAATTTCATGTAACATTCACTGTTTATGATCCAACAACAGATGTTAGTCCCGTCATAAATAATTTGGGAAAAGTAACTACACTTAACTTTTAAAGAATGGTCAGTTGGACGATATATAGCAAGTTAAACGTAGCAAAGGCGGTAGTTAAAGAGCTGGAGCTTCATGACGAGTGGATGGCAGAGTGTTTTATCACGGTGTCATTTAAGAGTGCAACGCCTGTTGAGTTCGCTGTTGGAGACTATATTGATTACAGAGACGAGCGTTACACACTGCATTACGACCCTACTCTGCTAAAGAAAGCATCAAGCGGCAGCTACGGCGAAGGATTTATTTACGACAATATCAAATTCGTTAGCGCACAGGAGAATATTGCAAATTGCGATTTCAACGATCTTGTACTAAGCGACAATCTGATGCACTACACTGCGCTGCCTACATTCCCATTCTATTGCGGGACCGTTGATGACCTGTTGGATAGAATACAGGCTAACCTCGAAGAGTTGTACCCAGGAGAGTGGATTGTCATATCACCCGACTTGGTGAGAGACAGACAGAGAGGTGCGTGTGTTGAGAGACAGCAGGCATTCGTTGACGCTTACGAACAATATATAGGCAGTGGCTCAGAGTTCACCTATGAGAAGAAGAACATAGCTATTACGGCAGATAAGAATACCTGTTGGGACGCATTGAAATGGGTAAACGAGCAATTTGGTCTTAACTTCATCGTTAGAGGTAAGGTAATTGTTGTAGGTACTGTTGGCGTTGTTACTAACCGAAAGTTCCGCTACGGCAAAGGTAACGGCCTGTACGAGATAGAACGCATAGGCGATTCTGAGCAGAAAATTATCACGAGACTGAGGGCATACGGAGCTGAGACCAATATACCTATCAGATATTACGCTACACTTAACGCAATACCATACGCAACCGTTACGGAGATTCGTGAGACGGGAACGAATGATAATCCTTATATATGGGTTAAAACGGATGTGCCCTGCACGGCTTCAATGTTCACAAAGTCGGCAGACTATATAGATTCGCAGGGACGCGCATACACCAACATGGGATATGTAGTTGACGTTGAAGCGAGTGGTGTGGAGGTTGTTGCTAAGGTTGAGAAATGGTACGATGACAACAATCTGCAACTATACTGCGAGTATAAGACTGGCGAAGATCCCGCTGACGAGCCAGACGCTGACAAGGTACGTGCCTTCATGAACGCTATATCTGTCGGAACGAAGATATACTTCACAGGCGGCATCAAGAAAAAATCATGGCCTGAGAATAAGCTGGAACGTGCGACGGAAGGTCTGCCCGATAATATGTCAGTGTCACGGCTTATGCTTCCTGGCTTCCCGACCAAGAGCCTTGCGGAATGGATTGAGGAACATGAGGACGACGAGAGGATTGCAGCTATCATAGAAGAGGGCTTCACCTTCTCTGACGATGTTTACAGGCCGTACATTGATTCGCCTAACAAGGACGTTTACGGCATAAGACCGTCTAACATATACTTTGACGGAAGTGATAATAACGAGGACATACATCCGACAATCGAGGAAATGACCTATCAAGGCGTAAGATGCGATGTGGTGTATGAAGCAGAGCAAATCGACGATAACGGCGTTATAGACGGAGAGGTTAAGGAGTCTGAGACTTACGTCAAGATTACCATTCCCTATGCTGGCTTTGAACTTGACGAACTGCTGACAGACGAAGCATCCATTGACATGAAGGATGGTATGTGTGGAGGACGTTCGTTGAAGATAAAGAAAGCCGTGAAGAACGACGACGGAAGATGGGAATGTACTTGCGTAAGAGAGTACGACGATTCTCTAAAAATATACTTCCCCTACTGCGACTTCCAGATAACGGGTGGAGATCATGGAGACCATTTCGTGTTGACGGGTATCGAACTGCCAGACAGCTATATTGAGGCTGCTGCGGTAGAAATGCTCTTTGCGTCCGTTGATGCTCTGAGGGCTAATCATGCGCCACGTCTCACCTTCCAGCCACGTATAGACGAGATATGGATGCAAAGGCAGCATGATAAGGCTATCGCAAGCAACGGAGTAACAGAAAGTCAGCACGACACGTTGAAGGCTGGTGATATATTCTCCTTTGCAGATGATGACCTCGGCATTGACGCTAAGATCATTATTGACGTACTTACCATCAAGGAGGGCGGCAACAACGGAATACCGACTTATGAGGTCACTCTGAGAGACGAGAAAGTTGTTTCGTCGCTCGAAAGGACACTGAATAAGATTTCTGGCGGTGGCGCAGGCGGCGCAGGTATGTCAATGAGACAGACATCTGCAATGATTGAGTCGGAAGGCTCTGACCTGTTCCTCTCTAAACGCTTCGACGATGAGGCGCAAGGTGTAATCGGCTTTCTGCGTGGTGCATGGTTCGGTACAAAGCAATGGATGATAGATCACCTCGGCAACGGAATACTCAATACTCTGACAGCCCGTGAACAGGTTATGTCTGACAGGTTCGTTACGTCTAACTATACAGGAGATGGAATGTTTGACACAGGCGGCTTGTTCCACTACCTCAACGGAAAGGCGAAACTTGTTGCTGACATGATCGTATGTCGTGGTAAATTTATCATCAACGAGATAGAGGACAGAATATGGACTTATGCTGGCGGCAACCTTTTATTTTCCGCTGCTGGCAGTACCATCTTCTATGTCGAGTATCTTGATGGGAATGGCGACGCTCTCGGCTACACATACATCAACTCACGATGGCTGCTCGGTGGTATGCGTCTGCTTGCGGGTATCATCCCTTGGGCAAGGCGCAGACAGATACAGCGGTCACTCACTCCAGAGGAACGTGAGCAAGTCGTTAAGTTCCGCTGTTACGAGGTGGCAGACGACGGAACGATGCAGACACGCAACTGGTGGCATGTCAATGACCTCGCCTACTGCCAGACGCTCAATCGTGTAAAGAATAAGATTCCTGCAAGCGGAGGCTATTCTGGTTCGCTTTCAAACACCGTATATGTCCGTCGTGTGGCGGGTATAGGCTCCAAGAAGATACCGCTGATTAATGACGATAGAATCTACGACTACGTTGACCTGTGGAACGTCTATAACGTGACGGGACAGACGTATATAGATTCCGATGGTACTACTAAGACTATTACCGACGATGTGACAGGCTACGACATTGATTACAGCGACTGGCCTACTGCTGGTGACGTAATAGTACAAAGAGGTAACGCAGTCAACGAGGACAGACAGGGATTTTCTACCATCGAGGTAACAGGAACTCAGCGAGGTCTGAAAGTCTATGATAACGTCGATGATTACTCTATGGAGGGTAAGAAACAGGCTTTTCTCGGCTATGACGCTGATAACAGACGTGCGATGCTTGAGGTGTTCGGTGATGCCTACATTGGCGCATACGGAGATCCCGATCCTCACAACGGCAGCACATATATAAGATATAACGCTCAGTACAGAACGCTGGAAATTAAGGCGGTCATCAACGCTTCGAGTACAATCAACTCGAAGACTATTGAAAATTATGTCAACGGACTGATTACGCAGATTACGGATGTTATACAGCAACAGGTAGATAGAAAGGCAGAAACCTTCTATCAAGGCACAGACCCGTCGAGCGCATGGACTACTGCTGCTATTAAGGCAGAGCATGTAGGCGACCTATGGTACTGCACGGCTACCATATCAGGCACGAACTATAAGGCAGGTACTACATGGCGATATAACAGCAACTATCAGTGGGAATTTCAGAACATTCCTTCCGAGGTATTCGACAGAATCGACGGAAAGGCTCAGATATTCATCGCGAAGCCTACGACGAAGCAGACCGACGGCTACTGCTATCGCAAGAACGATCTGTGGATATTGGAAAGTGCATATACCCTTAGCAGCGTGTCCTACAAGGCGGGTACTATCGTTGTTGCGAAATCAGACGCAACTACATGGAGTGCAAGCCATTGGGTCAAGAAGGATATGTACACCGACGATTCAGAGGTGAACGCATTGAAAGCCAATCTCTATCTGCAAGCCCTCTTGAATGGCGAGGTTAATGAAGCCATTGATGACCTGGAGTATGTAAAGGAGGCTCTTGATGAAGATACAGTCATTGATGGCGGTCTGATGCTGACATCACTTATCGCTCTGAGAAAAAAGATTAACGGCACTTACGTTACATCTGGTGGAATACGAGCTTACGACGGCGACGGAACGAAGATAGCTGCATGGTTCGGTGGCGCAATGAGTGATAGTGGTAACAACAAAGCTAAAATCGTATTCAGACACAACGGCTCTGGTTATCTTGCTGGCGGTAATATATCGTGGAATACAAGCGGTGATGCTGAGTTTGCGGGAGAGGTTACTGCTACAAGCGGTTCTATTGGAGGATTCGAGATAGGACAGCGGTCTTTGGGAGCGCAAAACGTCGAGAGTGGTTACGTGTACCTTGACAGAGACGGATATATAGGAGTCAGGACGTATTATGATGATCAGTATGTATTCAGAGCCATCGGAGGTATTGCGGAATTTGATACTGACGAGACTGTTATAGCCAGCGATGTTGCTCGTATTGTCAGTAACACTACGACTATCAATCCTGCCAGTTCAAACGGAATTGTCACGATTGGAGGGAGGGGTGCTATCAGTATGAAATCCCCTACTACTTTCACTTCTACTACAACATATACAGACAAAGCAACGTTTGTCGGAGATGTTTGTATGCCAGGTAGCATAATAACGGGTATCGGGCCAAAGGCATTACCAGCAAATCCGTCAACAGGACAGATTGTGTTCGTTAAGGGTACGGCAGGTTCGATAACAGTCACTTCATCATACGGCATTATGGATGAGTCGGACACGTCTGTCTCCAATAGCTATAACTGCCAATCAAAGTCTATGATGTTTATCTTTGATGGCATACGTTGGATTGCATATTATTGTGATTAATATATAAAAAAGAAAGGATAAGATATGGCAGATTGGACGAAACAAGACATTATCAACATTATCATCGAGTTTGAGCAGGAATACGGCTCGGCGATAGGGCCTTATCGCGTTAGGAATCTGACGCAGCAAGAGCTGACGAGTGAAACGCTGGAAGCACTTACAATCCCCTCGATGATGCCTTCCACTGAGGAATGGGTGCAAACGTCTTTGGCAAACATGATGGTGCCAATCAATACGGCTACAGGAGACCTCACGACGCTCAAACAGCAGACTATCGCTGCTAAGGATGCGGCTAACACTGCTGCGGGAAGTGTAGAGACGGCAGTAACGGCTGCGGGCAACGTAAACGCCACCCTTGTAGGTATGACCGTAACCATCACAGATAGGAACGGACAAAGTTCGAGTGTGAATATCGGCTTTGAAATTGACCCAAGTCACGTTTATGCTTCCAAGTCTGCGATGATAGCGGATGCTGCTAACGTACAGGCAGGTCAGTTCTGTATGATTGCCACGACTGATACGACGAGTGCGGACAACGCAACGCTGTGGAGCCGTAATTCTCAGCCCGCTTCGGCAGGTGAACAGGCGTTTACTTTCTTGAGCGATCTCGACCAAGCATCATCAAGCGCATGGGCTGATTGGCTGGATAACCAGCGTCCTCTTATCATACAAGCTACGAGCGATGCAAATGCGGCTGCTCTGCTTGCTAATGCCAAGGCAGGGTTAGCTGATGCCGCTGCTACTCTCGCCAATACTAAGGCAGGATTAGCTAACGATGCTGCCACACTCGCCAATACAAAGGCGGGATATGCTGAGACACAGGGCGATTACGCTAAAGCGCAAGGAGACATCATGAAGGCATGGAACGAGCATCAGCCGTATATCGGTGACGGCACTACTGGCGATGCTGACTACTGGTATATATGGATCAACGGAGCGTATGTAAAGAGCGTCTATGCAAAAGGCGACGATCTTCACTACGACGAAATGACACAGCAGGAGAAAGACGATTTAGCAGCCCGTGTCGCTCAGTCACTCTCGTTTGCGTCTATACAGACTTGTGAGGATATAATTGACGAACTAACATAATGCGATGCCTTACGGCTGGAGGACGGGAGCGCACACACACATAAGGTACAAGTCCTAAGCCCAACCGACAGCCTAAAGGCGGAGCAGATAAAAAAGAATAACGAAAATGACAGGAAGTACAACAGGACATGAGACTGAGGCTATTAACGTACAAGGGTTGAAAGCCTCGTTAAAGAAAGGAGGGAACAAAGGCATCTTCAATGAAGCCACTTGCTCTACCGCTGCTGCCACTGCTGCAAAGGAGATAACGACTGCGCCAAAATCGTTCTCACTTGTATCTGGGGCTAAGATACTCGTTACCTTCGCCAATGCAATATCGGTTGCCAATGCTACGTTACAGGTCGGTTCTGCTACGGCAAAACCCATCTATTATCACGGAACTGCCCTTGCTGCGAACATGGTCAAAGCAGGTTCGGTGTTACTGCTCGTCTACGATGGGACGAACTACAACATTGTCGGCGACCTTGATACAGATACGACATATACAGATATGGCAGCATCTGGTACGAACCATAAAGGCGGGTTAGTCCCTGATCCTGGCGACACGGAAGGCACGACGAAGTATCTGCGTGAGGACGGAACATGGGTTAAGCCGCCCAATACCACCTATTCTAACAGAGCTGCAGCAGAGGGAGGTACACAGACATCGCTTGTTACAACAGGCGAGAAATACACATGGAATAATAAGCAGGACGCACTGAGATTTGAAGATGTGTATGAAGAAGTAACGAGCACGACGGGCAAGAATCCGTCGCAGGAGGGTTGGTACGAGGTTGTAAGCAACGCATACGTGCTGACACAGGACGCAACACCCGCAAGCGGTAAGACCTACTATGAGAAGAAGGATTATAAGGAACTAACTTGGTAAAACAACAGACTATGGAAGAAATGATGAATGACTTCGAGCCAATGACGAAGATACTTATAGGCTTACGAAAGAAATCTGATAACTCGATGCTTGCAGTGCCGAAGGAGCTTTTCAGCTCTTACGATATGCGGAACTATTACATGGATGGTATCATCATCCGCAACGAGGAAGAGGAGGTGGATTTGCTTTTCTCTCCAACTGAGCAAAATGCTGTGTTCGGTGAGGGATTGCCAGACATTCCTGCAACGGATAAGCGGAGAAAGAAAGCCCCCGCCAATCCGTCGTTTACTGAACTCGATGGTGAGTGGTGTACGCAGTGGCAGATCAATAATCACCCCGACTGCTGTACTGACGGCTACGCTATCTGTGAGGCTATCAAGTACGGCTGGCTACCATCTAACGGGGAAATGTATTGGGCATTGAAGAACGCTGCGGCTTTCGCAGAGGTCGCTCAGATATGCGGGGCTGACACTCTCAGCGGTGACGCATATTGGTGTAGCACTCAGTATGACAGGGATTATATGTGGTCGTACAACGTTGTCGGAGGGAAGTTCGAGTTTTGGCACTCTAAGTACACGACAATGGCGATACGTCCCGTGAAGTCTGCCGAGGACTACGAAGAGGTTGAAGAAGAGTAATAACTAAAGATAGGAGATTATATTATGCCAGAAGTAGCAAAAATAAAAGGTCTCGACATCAGAGACAAGAAGATAGCGGATTCCACAGCCGTAACATCTGTTACGCAGACGGATAGCATCAGAATGACAACGACAAGTGGTGAAGAGGTTTTCATCGCCCGTGATTCGTTTGTCGATGCTATTGCGTCCGTGTTCAAGTCTAACGCAAAGAGTAGCATCACAAGCCTGTTCGGTGAACTTACGGAGAGTAATGTTTCGAGCGTCGGAAGTATCAACATGAGCAACTTGGCATCAGTTCTGTCCGATGATAAAGTTTTCTTCACTTTCAGAGGCAATCCGTCAAGCAGTGTGAATGATATTACACGGACGGGAATCTATAGAGTAACCACGTCAAATGCAGACCTGCCAAGTGGTCTTAGCTTTTCGATGGGCATACTTCTTGTATTCGGTACAAACACAGCCACAAGTTCAGACGCAAGAATCATACAGGTGCTTATCACCGTGTCTGTTGCTGATTCTATCTGCAAGATGTTTTTGCGTGGTCGTAAAACATGGAGTGACACATCTTGGACTAATTGGGAAGAGAAGTAGTTCTGTCCGGGCTTTTAGCAACAATCATACTTGGTGGTAAAGCATCTACAACAGATTGTGACACACTTTCTCTCGGTGCTTGCTACTGCGACCCGACAGTATCTAACAAGCCGAGTAATAGTAATGGCGGATGCTTGACACTGCAAATTTCACAATCAAGAAAATGGCAGCTCTATCTCACGGTGAACGGAAAGCTGTTTCTTCGTTACCAGAACTCGTCAGGGTGGGTTTCATGGAATCAGATATATGGAACATAATAGGTAGGCGTTGACCTACCTATTTTTATATTCTGTCCGCGCTGATGAAATCTACTTTTACCACTTTGCCCATTATAAGATATAATGCAAACCTTTTAGATAGCTATACTACACCATATATCATGTATAGCTACGGAACTAATTATGGTGGTCTGAGAATCAGTATTCCTTATACGTGGAGTTCTGCAGAGCGTTGCATGCAAATATCTATAAATAAAGATAGACTCGCATTCCGACAATACAGCACTTCCTGGGGGTCGTGGACTGGTGTAGATTTTACGGCTTCAACATAAAAATAGGTAGGAGTTGACCTACCTATTTCTATGTGGCTTCTGTAAATTCTGCTCTAAAGTAATTCGACCAAGCACTGCCGCTCCATTGTCGGAACGATATACGCAGTTTTGATATGTATATCTGTATGCAGTAAGTTGTGTTACTCCACAGATAAGGGACATTGATCCTAAGAGAACCTTGATTGGTTCCGTAACTATACATGATATATGGTGTAGTATGGTCGTCATTAAGGGATGAATCATATCTAATAATGGGAAGAGTTGTGAACTTACCAACCATCAATGCGGACAGAACTGATGCCAAGTTGCTCATGTTGATACTTCCGACGCTTGAAACATTACTCTCCGTAAGCTCACCGAACAGGCTTGTGATTCTACTCTTTGCGTTGGACTTGAACACGGACGCAATGGCATCGACAAACGAATCACGGGCAATGAAAACCTCTTCACCACTTGTCGTTGTCATTCTGATGCTGTCCGTCTGCGTAACAGATGTTACGGCTGTGGAATCCGCTATCTTTTTGTCTCTGATGTCGAGACCTTTTATTTTTGCTACTTCTGGCATAATATAATCTCCTATCTTTATTTATTACTCTTCTTCAACCTCTTCGTAGTCCTCGGCAGACTTCACTGGACGTATCGCCATTGTCGTGTACTTAGAGTGCCAAAACTCGAACTTTCCACCGACAACGTTGTACGACCACATCTAATCCCTGT